>SESA01000429.1_pt1 | contig 27282 bp, 22 predicted proteins | sample 3171451 | NCBI WGS metagenome assembly SESA01 (sample SAMN06051862, study PRJNA518727) | freshwater metagenome | biome: subpolar coniferous forest; feature: holomictic lake; material: water; isolation source: holomictic Lake 227, 8 m depth | place: Canada: near Kenora, Ontario | collected...
GTGAAATCTGGCTGAGTGACGACCGCCTTATCGAACGAGTCGATGGCTTCTGCATGTTGTCCAAGTTCACTTAACGCCAATCCGCGGTAATACCATGCATCGGAGTAGTCCGGATTGATGGCAACCGCCTTGTCGAAAGAGTCGACCGCTTCTGCATGCTGACAGAGATCACTTAACGTTAATCCCCGGTTGTACCATGCCCGGGAAAAATCTGGCTGAGTGACAACCGCCTTGTCGAAAGAGTCGATTGCTTCTGCATGCTGACCGAGATTATTTAACGCTAATCCGCGGTTGTACCATGCCAAGGTTAAATCTGGCTTGATGACAATCGCCTTGTCAAATGAATTGACGGCTTCTGCATGCAGACCGAGATCATTTAACGCTAATCCGCGGTTGACCCACGCCCCAGTGAAATTCGGGTTGGAGGCAATTGCCTTGTCATACGAGGCAATGGCTTCTGAATGCCGACCAAGTTCACTTAACGCTAATCCGCGATTGTACCACAGATGTGCATCATTTGGTGTGATTGCGATTGCCTTGTTATACGAGTCCACCGCATCTGAATACTGACCGAGAGTATCGAGCGCATTTCCGCGGTTGATCCACGCATTGGAAAAATCCGGGTTGATAGTTAACGCTTTGTCATACGAGTCTACGGCTTTGGTATACTGTCCAAGTTCACTTAACGCGAGTCCACGGAAGTTCCACACGTTGGCGAGATCTGGCCTGATGTTAAGCGCCTTGTCATATGACTCGACTGCTTCTGCATGTTGTCCAAGTTCACTTAACGCAAATCCACGGTTGTACCATGCATTAACATCATTTGGGTTGATGGCAACTCCCTTGTCATACGAAGCAATGGCTTCTGCATGCCGACTGAGATAAGTTAGTGCAAATCCGCGATTGTACCAAGTATTTGCGTCATTTGGGTTGATGGCAATTGCCTTATCAAAAGATGCAAGTGCATCTGAATCCCGGCCGAGTTTCCCCAGCGCGAGTCCGTGGTTGCTCCAGGCATTAGCGTCATTTGGGTTGCTGGCTATTGCCTTGTCATACGAAGTGAGGGCTTCTTCATACCGATCAAGTTCACTTAGCGCTAATCCGCGGTTGTACCATGCATCAGCAAAAGCAGGGTTGATGGCAAGCGCATTGTCATATGAGACAATGGCATCTTCATGCTGATCGAGATAATCTAAAGCTAATCCGCGGTTGTACCATGCATCCGGAAAACCCGGATTGATGACAATTGCCTTGTCATATGTGCTGATTGCATCTTCATGCCGATCGAGATTATCGAGCGCATTGCCGAAGTTGATCCACGCATCGTAATAATCCGGGTTGATGGCAATTGCTTTGTCATACGAGTCAAGTGCTTCTGCATGCCGACCAAGCTTCCCCAGCGCGAGTCCATGGTTGCTCCACGCAATGGGGTCATTTGGGTTGATGGTAATTGCCTTGTCATACGAGGCAAGGGCTTCTTCATGCTGACCGAGTTCACTTAACGTTAATCCGCGGTTGTACCACGCCTTGGCGTAGTCCGGGTTGCTGGCAATTGCCTTGTTAAATGAGTCGACGGCTTCTGTATACTGTACAAGTTTACCCAGCGCGAGTCCGCGGTTATACCACGCATTGGCGTCATTTGGGTTGATGTCAATTGCCTTGTCATAAGAGTTGATCGCTTCTTCATGCCGATCAAGTTCACTTAACGCTAATCCGCGATTGTACCATGCTTTGGTATAGTCCGGGTTGATGTCAATTGCCTTGTCATACGAGGCAAGGGCTTTTGTATGTTGTCCAAGTTCACCAAGCGTAAATCCGCGATCGTACCACGCATTGGCGTCATTTGGGTTGATGTCAATTGCCTTGTCATAGGAGGCAATCGCTTCTGCATACCGACCGAGTTTATCCAGCGCAACACCGCGATTGATCCACGCGGCAGCGAAATATGTGTTAATGTCAATTGCCTTGTCATACGAGTTGACCGCTTCTGCATATCGGCTGAGATCACTTAACGCTAATCCACGGTTGTTCCTGGCATTGGCGTCGTTTGAGTTGATGGCAATTGCCCTGTCATATGAGGCAATCGCTTCGGAATACCTACCGAGATCACTTAGCGCAAGACCACGGAAGTTCCAAGCATTGGGGAGATCTGGCTTGATGGCAAGCGCTCTGTCATATGAGTCAACCACTTCTGCATACCGTTCGAGATCACTTAATGCTAATCCGCGGTTGTACCATACACTGGCATCTGTTGGATTGATCGCAATTGCCTTGTCATATGAGTCGACTGCTTCTGCATACCGACCGAGATCCCCAAGCGCTAGTCCGTGATTGATCCACGCATTTGCATCTTTTGGATTGATGGCAAGTGCCTTTTTTAATGAGTCAACCACTTCGGCATTCCGTCCGAGCTTTCCTAGTGCGAGTCCGCGATTGTACCACGCATTGGCATCTGTTGGATTGATGTCAATTGCCTTGTCATACGAGTTGATCGCTTCTTCATTCCGTTCAAGTTCACCCAGCGCGAGTCCACGGTTGTACCAAGCCTTTGCGTAATCTGGCTTGATGGCAGTCGCCTTGTCATACGAATCAACCGCTTCTGTCTGCTGTCCAAGTTCTCCTAGCGCGAGTCCGCGGTTGTACCACACACTGGCATCTGTTGGATTGATGGCAATCGCTTTGTTACAAGAGTCGACTGCTTCTGTATGCCGTCTGAGATGATGGAGTGCATTTCCCCGGTTGACCCACGCACTGGAGAAATCCGGGTTTATGGCAATCGCCTTGTCATACGAGTCGACCGCTTCTGCATGTCGTCCAAGTTCTCCTAGCGCGAGTCCGCGGTTGTACCATACGCTGGCATCATCTGGATTTACTGATGTCGCTTTGTCATAAGAGTCAACTGCTTCTGCGTGCCGTCCGAGATTACCCAGCGCGTTTCCTCGGTTGGCCCACGCATTGGAGAAATCCGGGTTTATGGCAATCGCCTTGTCATACGAGTCGACCGCTTCTGAATATCGACCGAGATTTCCCAGTGCGTTTCCGCGGTTGACCCACGCATTGGAAAAATACGGATTGATGGCAATCGCCTTGTCATACGAGTCGACCGCTTCTGTGTACTGACCGGGATTACCCAGCGCGTTTCCGCGGTTAACCCATGCCAAAGCGTAGTCCGGGTTTATGGCAATCGCCTTGTCACAGGATTCGACTGCTTCTGAATGCCTTTTGAGATGATGGAGCGCATTTCCGCGGTTGACCCATGCATTGGAGAAATCCGGGTTAATGGCAATTGCCTTGTCATATGAGTTGACCGCTTCTGAATACCGACCGAGATTACCCAGCGCGTTTCCGCGATTGGACCAGGCATTGGAAAAATCAGGTTTTATGGCAAGTGCCTTGTCACAAGATTCGACTGCTTCGGAATGCCTTTTGAGATGATGGAGCGCGTTTCCGCGGTTGACCCATGCATTGGCGTCATTTGGGTTTATGGCAATTGCTTTGTCATAGGAATCGACCGCTTCTGAATACCGGCCGAGATTACCAAGCGCGTTTCCGCGGTTGACCCACGCATTGGAAAAATCCGGGTTTATGGCAATCGCCTTGTCATACGAGTCGACCGCTTCTGAATACCGACCGAGATTGGCAAAATTAACCCCTTCATTGTAATATTGCATTGCCCGGTCTTCCATGAATTACAATCTACGATTCAGATAATTACTGTTGTCATTGGGGTCATCACAAAACAACGTGTCTATGTTATTGATTTTAACCCGGTAGTTTTTGTAACCTTTCGTTATGGGAATTGTTCTTCATTATTTTTTAAATGCACGAATCGCCTCGGTGTTTTTTTGGTTCGTTCTGTGCAATTCTCTTATTGCAGGACGCTTTGATATCTGGATTTGATATCGTGAAATTTTACACAGGGTAAAGGCATCTGAATATCGTTTAAATTTAGCAAAAGCGAAATACACTCTTTGTGATATCGCACTGCCACATCTTTCATGAATCAGAATCTTGACAAAAAGTTTGCAAAAAAACTGAATTTAATTATCCTATTAAAAGCCCTCAAAAATCCTGAAATTAAAGATCAATCCCAATTTACCCCGCTTTACGGGTAAATGTTTATAAGTAACTAATGTAATATATCGCATAGATACATTATGGCAGTAAACCAGTCGCAGGTAGATCATATCATCACTGCCGCATCTGAGGATGACCCTGAGGTCAAGCTCCAGAACCTCGAACGGGAAGTCGACCTGATAAAAACCTCCATCAAACGTCTCTTGATGGATATCCGGGAACGGATGAATGAACTTGAAAATCCATTCACACTCGCTGCAGTATCCGGGGGAGCAACGGGTCAGACTATTTCGTCTGCTGATACTGATGCCGCAGAAGCAAAACATTCTGCCCTTGAAGCCCGGGAAGCTGCTCTTGATGCCCGGGAATCGCAGATAGATGCAACCAAATCGAAAAATGAGTCAGAGAAATTAAAAGGAGATCATCCAAAAGAATCTGAAAAATCACCTCAAGTGACGCAATACGATTCAGAACGAAAAATGTTAGATGAGCAGATGCTCGCTGCCTTAAGAAATCAGATGATGGCCCCTCCTATGACAAGTCAGCCTGCATATCAGCCAACAAGTCAACCCTCATATCTGCCGGCAGGTTTCCCTTCAGGTTCCCCTGCAAGTCTACCTGCGAGAACAGCAATGCCCCCTCCGGCAATTCCTATAAACGAGAAGCTCCGTCTCCAGAAGGTGTATAAACTCTTCAAATGGACAACCCAGTCGGTAAAAAAGTTCGGACATGACCGTCTCGAGATCATACTGGGATCCTACCAGGCAATGGGATATATCTCAAAAGATTCCTGCGATGAGATTCGAGAGATCTCCCGCCTTATGCCCGCAAATCTTGGCGAGGAGCACGAAGTGGGTCCTGACGAATTCGTTGCTGAGCTCTATGCATTAAACCGCATTCTCTCCCCGACAGACACGTCCCTTGACCGGGATATGATTGAAGTGATGATGGAACAGCGCCAGCAGGATCTGCCGGTAAAGGAAAAATCCAGTGATGCAAAATTGAATATTTCAGGCATCTCTATGAGAGAACGCTCCTCTCCTTCAAAGAGCAAAGAAAATGATGAAGACTGGATGAACCTTCCCGACAGGATCTGATAAATGTCTGCCGAGACCATCACCACCGCTATTTTCTTAATTACCGCAGTAGTTGCAACGGCCGTGCTTGTTAATGCAATTTACCCGGTCATTTACACGACAGCGGGAACCTTTCAGGCTTCTACCCATGAAGCAGACACAAGATTACGTACGGATTTTAAGATTGTTGCTAATTTTAAAAACACATCGGATTGTGGTTCAGGCTTTGACTCGTGTGGTGGCTATGATATATATATGAAAAATATTGGAAGCCAGCGGATAGCTCTAGAAGAAATCCAGAAAGCAGATGTTTTTTGTGGGTCGATTGCAGGCAAGCGGCTTTCATATGGTGGTATTGGTGGCTGGACAGCAAATATTATCTCTAATGATAAAAGTTACTGGAATACTGGGGAGACTCTTGCGGTTTACGCAAATGGATGTGATAGAGGAGGTAATACAATCTATTTCCAGTTTATTCTCACAAACGGCATATGGCGCTCCACTGAATTTACCGCGAGCTGATTAGTCATGGCTGTAGCTGAGATCATCGGAGCAGCCATCGGGGTGATGATGCTGGTTATCGTGGCATACGTACTTGTTGGGAGTGTGCTATCAGCAGCTGAGGTTGTGAATAACGCACAAAAAGATAATACATTGCAACAGGAGATCCGGTTGGGGACCGGATTTGAAATTACGGATGCAATAAATTCTGGAACAAGAGGCACTCAATTTAATATCACTTTCAATATTCACAACAAAGGATCTGAAGTTATTCATGATTTTTCGCACATGGATATTTTCACTTATAACGATGGAGTTACAGGAAGTTATAATCATTTAACCCCAACCAACGATTGTAGCTTAGACGAATCATGGTGCATGGATATTAGTACTACTAAACAGTTGGATCCTGACAAGATGATGGGGATAACTGCATTTTCGTCTATTAACAACTCTATCCGAGTAGTAACAAGCAATGGAGTATATCATTCAAAAACATTATAATAATATCAAAAGGAGTTCCTAAATGGCAACCATTTCCGATCTGATGGGCGGTGAAGACCGGAGAATCCTCTCCACGGGCAACACCGAACTGGATAAAAAGATCGCAGATGGTCTCCCGCTTGAATCGCTCACCCTGATCGAAGGGGAGAATGATACGGGTAAGAGTGTATTGACGCAGCAGATCATCTGGGGCGCAATGAAACAGGGATTTTCTGTAGACCTCTTCACCACAGAGAGTACAACCAAGAGTTTTCTCAAACAGATGGAGTCGATGAGCCTTGATATATCCGAGTATTTTGCCTGGGGATATCTCAAGGTCTTTCCTCTGCACGTGGTCGGATTTGAATGGAAAAAAGAAGACATGATAGGGATCCTCGCGCATCTGATATCCCACATCAAAGAGAGCAAAGCCGAAGTAATCGTCATAGATTCACTTACCTTATTTACCGAATATGCAGCTACAGACTCTATTCTTACCTTCTTTACAAACTGCAAATCACTCGTTGATCATGGCAAGACAATCCTTGTCACACTTCATACCTATGCATTCGAAGAAGATACTCTTGTGAGGATACGATCAATCTCTGATGCCCACCTGAACATGAAAAAAGCCCTCGTCGGGGACAAATTCGTCATGGTAATGGAAGTTAACAAGGTCCGCGGTGCGAGAAAGACTACCGGAAACCTTGTCAGTTTTGAAGTCCATCCGGGTTATGGAATGAAAGTCATACCCATGAGCTTTGCGAGGGTCTGATATGAGCACTCTGACGGTTGCAATCAATCTGCCATACAAACCCGAAGTGGTTGATTCCGATGTGGATTTTTACAATGATATCGAATCAAGCCCGCTTTACAAAATGCTTCCAGCCAATGCCAAAGAATATGTAAAAGCCAGCCCGCACCTGCTCGAATATCTTCATACATTTCCGGTAAACACGTATGGCATCCCGCTATTTTTGTCGGAATTGAAAAAAGATCTTCGCAAGATGGAGAGCCCCAATATCATTTACCCGGTCAATGAGACCACCTTTATCCACATACTTCCCGATCCTGATGATGTAAGAAATTATTACATCCCCATTGAACCCTCGTTTCTCCACAACGTGAACCTGATGATGCCAGTGATCGAGATGAAACTTGTCGACCTGATTGACGGTCTTGAGGAAGATCCGATCAGCGATAAGGAGCGGTCAGAAGTCATTAAAAAGATGCTGGCTCTTGTTACGGTCATCAAACCGAAAGGAATGGACATCGCACAGCTCACCGGTGGTGATGCAAAAGCGCAGGATATGAAATCCAAGTTCACAAACTTTTTAAAAACGGACTTCACTGCAAAAGATAAGATGAAAAATGTCAAAAAGAAGCACCAGATACCCCAGACTCCAGAAGGAAAAGTGATCCTCACAAACGAACAATACCGGGCCATTGAATACCTGCTCGTCCGGGACAAAATCGATATGGGAGTGCTCAAACCCTTCCTTTCTGACAATTATATTGAAGATATTTCCTGTGATGGGGTCGGTCCGATCTTTATTGAGCACAAGATTTTCAAAGGCTTAAAATCCGTTATTGAATTCACAGTGTCTCATGAACTTGACGAATTTGTGGTCAAGATGGCAGAAAAGATCAAGCGTCCGATCACTTACAGGAGTCCTATAGTTGATGCCACACTGCCGGATGGATCACGTATCAATATTGTTTATGGAACTGCCATCAGTCGCCACGGGAGCAACTTTTCCATCCGTAAAGTGAACGAAGTCCCGCTCTCGATTCTCAACATTATTGAAAGTAATGGTCTTGACTACCTGTCAGCTGCATATCTCTGGATCTGTGCAGAGTACGGTATGTCACTCTTCGTTTCGGGGGAAACTGCGAGTGGAAAAACAACCCTGTTGAATGCAATCACCGGGTTCATACCCCCGGAGAACAAGATAATCACCATCGAAGATACTCCGGAGCTGACCGTGCCACACAGGAACTGGATCCGGGAAGTTGCACTTGCAAAAGGCAAAGGATCGGGCGGTGGAACTGGCGGAGAAGTGACGATGTTTGATCTGCTCAAGGCCGCCCTGCGACAGCGTCCCAACCAGATCCTTGTCGGGGAAATCCGTGGAGAGGAAGGAGCAGTGGCGTTTGGTGCCATGCAGACAGGTCACCCCGTAATGAGCACTTTCCACGCAGCATCAGTAGAAAAACTGATCCAGCGTCTTTGTGGTGATCCGATTAACATTCCCCGGACGTATGTGGATAACTTAAACCTCGTCGTCATCCAGAGTGCAGTCAAGCGTCCGGATGGTCAGCTTGTGAGGCGAATGATCAGCTGTAATGAACTTGTAGGGTTCAACCCGGAAACACAAGGGTTTACCTTTGTTGAAATGTTCAGCTGGGAACCGGTTTCAGATACTTTTACCTGGAGCGGGAAAGGCAGTTCATTCCTGCTCGAAAATAAGATTGCGACCATGTTGGGGATGCCCGACAGCAGGAAGGCAGAAATCTATCTTGAAGTGGAAAAACGTGCAAAAATTCTTGAACGCCTGCATAAAGCCGGGTACACCAAGTTCTGGGATCTGTTCCACATGATGACCAAGATCAAGAAACAGGGACTCCTGCAGATTGGTTCCTGATATGGTTGATGTTCCAAAAGACTCAAAAGATCCACCGGCAAAGAAAGAGATCCCCTTTGCTTCTACGGTAAAAGAACTCAAAGACAAAGTTGCACGTTTTACCGAAGCAAAAAAGATGCCAGCAGATCTGCTCTTTATGATAACCTACATGGCATCTTTGGGACTTGCCAATGCCACCCGTCCTGAAATTTTTTCCTATGGTGGCAACAGAAAAGAGTACATATCTGCTATATACATCGAAAAAGTAGATACGTTTGCAAAAAAATGGGGTTTTAGTTATTCCGAATCGTTAAGCATTGTAGCCGATCGCGTAAGTAACACAAATCTCAAGAGTATGCTCAACCGGTACGCAAATGCGATTGAATCCGGTGTTCCTGACGAGGATTTCTTAAATAACGAGCTCTCTACCGTGCGAGCTGTTTACCGGAGCCAGGTAGAACAGGGACTCGAGATGCTCAAAAAATGGGGAGATGCCTATATTGCCATGCTCCTGTCAGGGACTGTGATTGCTGTAGTCATGATGATCTCGATTGCCATCTATGCTCCATCAGGTATTCAGAGCACATTGAATGTTGCCTATGGAATTGTTTTTGCCATCTCCCTTGGGGGCAATGCGCTCATGTATACATCGGTACCCGATGATCCAAAAACCCATGGTCTGATGACCCGTGCATCGAAAGAACAGGATACCGTTCATGCCATGGAAAGGATCATTGTACCTATCACCATTATCGCGGTTATCGTTCTTGTGCTGCTCGGTGTTCACGCAGGATTAATTTTTCTTCTTGCAGGAATCTTAATGGCACCGCTTGGCATCATCGGCTTTATTGATGATTCTAATATTACTCTTCGGGATGCAGATTTTTCAACATTTATCAGCAGCCTTGGGGCGATCATGGGAGGACAGGGTACTACCGCAGTAACGGCGCTGGGGACCATTGACCGTAAATCACTCCCTGCGATTGAGTATCTGGTAGATTCAGTTTATTCCAAAATGAATCTGGGTCTGGATAATAAACAGATCTGGGATAAATTCATTGGTGAATCAGGAAGCAACCTGATCTACAAATACTTAAATATCTATTTAGATACCGTTACGCTCGGAGGTCCTGCTGAACCCATCGGTAAAGTGGTGGGATCCTCCGTGCTTGAACAGACACTTCTTAGAGAGAAGAAAGATATGCATGCAAAAAGTTTTTTTATTCTCCTTATTCCGATGCATATCGCCATGATAGGAATTTTTGTCGGGCTCTACCAGATCATGGTCGTCCTGACCAGCTCCGTATCGAAAATGATGACGCAATTCCAGTCATCATCAGCTGCCGCAGCTGGAGCCGCAAGCGGGGCTGCGAGCGGGGCTGCGAGCGGGGCCGGTGTCTCGGCGGGTTCTGCTATGGGTGGAATGACCATGCTTACTAATTTTCCTGAAAAGGAGATGATGACATTTGTTGTCATTATTTTAACCATCATCACCGTATCCAATATTTTTGCTGCACGGATAGTAGGAGGAGGGGATCGGTATATGTATTATTTCTACATAGCAATATTCTGTACATGTACTGGATTTGTACTGCTAGTAGCACCAATCGTAGTCGGTATGTTCTTCAACCCTGAAGCTCTCCAGCATATGGGATCAGCGGTAAAATAAGAGATTTGCCATGAAAGAAAGTCTCCGCAGGCCAATACTGTTTGTAGTTATTATTATCACCGGATCTATCCTGATCCTCTTTGATATCCCACTAATCTTCATGTTCCCTATCATACTTATCGTGGGCTTTCTAATTCTCATCATTCTCGGTGCGATCACTGTTACAGACATAAAAACCGCTCTGAAAAAATTAAAACCGTCAAACTTAAAAAATACAGGCATAATAAAAAAACTCAAAGGGATGAAATTTTCAAAAAAATCCTCATCTGTTCCAAAGGATAAAACGCAGCCGCAAAAGGCTGGAGAAAAACAACCCGTAAAAGGAAAGGGTACGAAAAAAGGCATAGGTCTGCATATCAGTTCGTTTCTATCCTCTATCAAATCCCTGGGTTCCGTGTTAAAAGCGCGCGGCAAGTCCGGAAAAAAGGTCGATGACATCAATAAGCAGCTGGACAGAACCGTTCGTGAAAAAGTTGAGAAAAGTTCGGCACTTGAAAATGCCGGAAATGTAGGAAATAATTCATCTCAATTACCATCCGGTGGCGCAGGAACAACAGCCATAGGTACGACAAAAGAGCAGGATCCTTTCCTGTCCCTTTCGGAGGATGAATTTGATTCGGGTCTGCTCGATTCCCTGGATGAACTTGAATCTCCTCAATCAACTCCGGGAAATGCTGATAGTTCTCCCAGTTCGTTTCCGGACGCCAGCTCACTCGAGATCAATGAGTCTGATATCCCCCTTCCCTCGCTCGATCTTGATGGGGAAGCAGGAAATATTCTCAGGGACAATGCTGAGGGTCTTGAAGAGTTCAGTGGTCTTGAAGGGGGTGATGCAATTGATAGTGACTTTGGGGATCTCGACAACCTGAGCCTTGACGATGTTGAACTTGACGATGATGCAGAAGAAAAAACATCGCAGCCATCTGCAATTCCAGATGGACCGGCTCCGATAAATGATGTTGCCCCATCTGAACCCGGAAAAGACAAGGTAAAGACAGACTGGGTTAAATCGGATGCTCCGGGCAATGCCAGTCAATCCGAGGAGCAGATATCAACCCAATCGGAGATGGCAGCATTCTCCAGCGGTGCCGGGGGTACCGATGCAGATCTGTTAAGCTCGCTTGCTTCTGAGGTAAAGCAAGTCAAAAAAGAGAAAAATCTCGCCCTCCTTCGGGATTTAGCGGATTTTAAAGCCCCCGGTGAAGAGATTGAGAGTGAACTTACTGATGTATATACAAGGATGAATGCTATCAAAGAAACTCAGAAAAAGAAAACTTCTCCTACAGAGGGAATAAAATAAGCCATAGCACTACATACATGTATCTGGATATTTTAAAAACCCTGGAAAAAAACGATTCTTGAGGTTCCATGACGGAAGTACCGGTAAAAATTGAGTTCAACAAGGAATGGATCGTCACTAAACTGGCAGTAAGTGAAGATCGTATGGTAATTCCGGCTCCGATTAACAAAGAGATCCTCTTTAAGTCTGTTTTAGATGTTTCTGAAAAGAAAAATATTCTCATTATTACGGTAAAAACGGACACCGAAGTAGTGTATAAAATACTCTCTGTTGAAAAAGTCCTCCAGTTTTTAAAAATTCGCATTCTCCCCCTCTGCAATGCATACCGGCTCATGGCGTATTTTATGTCACCTGCCATCCGTGGGGGTGTGATGATCAAAGATGCCTCATGGGAGAAAGGAAGTGTCGTAGTTGTCAAGAGCGGCATATGGTTTGTCAGTGCGGCAAAACAGATCAGTGTTCCCATTACTGAAGTAGCAGCAATAGAACTCACCAAACGGGATGTTCAGGGAAAACCTACCGAAGTAATAAAAATCGATTATCTCGAATCAGCTGAAGTGGTCTCAAGCCTTGTGCTCTGCCCCATCTCAACCCTGCAGGTTCTTTATAATTTCTTAAAAGATACAACAAAAAGCATGGATATGAAAGGAACCGAGCTTGACGGGGTTGACCAGCAGGTAGCCATGCTCGTATATTCTGGAATGGACTCACATGCCATAGAAAATATGTTAGCCATCCCTCACAAACAGCTCGACCAGATCTATGATAAAATTTTATCCCTTGGTCTCGCTGAAGTGGTCATAATCAGAAGAGAGATCCAGCTAACGCCAAAGGGGGTACGATATATTACAGACGCCACCAAATCACAAACAAATTAGAATTATTCCTGTTTTATCACCAATACCTCTATATGCAATCATCTCACTAACTGTAATTTGATCGTCAATGGGAAAGATTTTGATCGTGGATGATACGCTCTTCATGCGAACCCTTATTAAAAATATTTTGTTTACCGGTGGACATTCGATTGCCGGTGAAGCTGGGGATGGCGAAGAAGCGATTGCAAAATACCAGGAATTGAAACCAGATCTCGTCACTATGGATGTCGTGATGCCCAAAATGAACGGAATTGAGGCATTAAAGGGCATCAAGGCCATAGACCCTAATGCAAAGATCATTATGTGTACGGCTGTTGGCCAGGAACAGATGGTCAAACTCGCGATAAAAAGCGGTGCAAAAGGGTATATCGTCAAACCGTTCCAGGCACCTAAGGTTCTTGAAGAGGTCAAAAACGTACTGGCGTCCTGATTATGGTTAAGGTACTTATCGTAGATGATTCCGTATTCATGCGGACAATCATTAAGGATATGCTGACAAAAGATAAGTCCATAGAAATAGTGGGAACTGCAACAAATGGTGTCGAAGCGTTAGACAAAATTCAGAGTCTCGCACCGGATCTTATAACTCTCGACATTGAAATGCCCGTAATGAACGGGATTGAAGTATTAAAAGAACTCCAGAAAAGATCAAAGCGCCCAAAAATTCTGGTTTTAAGTACCCTCACTTCAGAAGGTGCTGAAATGACTACTCAGGCAATTCAGCTGGGTGCTGATGATTTCATGCTCAAACCAAAGGATATTCCCCATGTGCGCGATATCAGTCAGGAACTGATCGATAAAGTCAAACATCTCATCTCCCTGCCTTCAAAATTTGTTACCAGAAACGAGCCAGTCAGTACCCGACCTGCTGACAGGGTAGTGCTCATTGGTTCATCAGCTGGCGGTCCACCAATGCTCGACACGCTACTGGCAGAACTCCCTGCAGATCTTCCGGCAGGCATCATTGTCACCCAACACATGCCCCCGGGTTTTACCAAACCCCTTGCAGAACGGTTTAACCGGATATCGCAGATCCCGGTCAAGGAAACAGAAACCGGAGATTCTATACTGACGGGAAGAATTCTTCTCTCACAAGCCGGGGTCCATACTGTGATCAGCGGTGCATTATCAGGAAACAATAAAAAAACCGGGCGGATCATCCACACCAATTCTCCTCCACTTCATGGTGTAAAACCTGCTGTAGATAAAACATATGAATCTGCAGTCACAGTCTATGGAAAAAATATTGTCTCAGTAACCTTGAGTGGTATGGGAAACGATGCCGGAGCCGGGGCACTGGTGATAAAAGAGGCAGGGGGAAAAAATCTCGTCTGTGATGAGAAAGACTGCCTGGTCTATGGCATGGCACGATCGGTGATCAAGTACAATGCTGCCGATCAGATCCTGCCGCTAAAAAAGCTGGCAAAAGAGATTGAGAAGGCAGTGCATGCTATGGAGGGCATAGATGTCTGAATTTGAAGCCTACAGGGGCCTGTTTGTTGCAGAATCACGTGAGAATCACGAGAATCTGGTAAAGAACATGCTGATTCTGGAAAAAGGGGGAAGCCAGACGGCTATTGATGAGATATTCCGTTCGATTCACACCCTCAAAGGAGCATCGGCATCCATGGGTTTTATGGAAATGGAGAGACTCTGCCATACCATGGAAGATGTGTTCCAGATGATACGCAGCGGAAGCGCTGTGATCACAGCAGATTTAAACAATATGCTATTAGCGTGCTCAGATATTGTTGAGTTGATGCTGGATGATGTTGAAGGCGGTGGCGATTCGTCTTCTGTCAATCCAGACGAACAGGTAAAAGCCTTAAAACAATGGATCTCTAAAAATTCAGGCAAACCAATAGAGAAAGATTCGAAACCCGCTGTTACACAAAGTAAGGCAACAACAGAAAAAATAAAAGAAATTGTTGATGACACGGATCGCCCACGGTATTCCATAATAATTAAGGTTGCTGATGACTGTGCCATGAAAGATATCCGGGCCATGTTAGCAATAGGAAATCTCGAATCACTGGGAACTATCCTGTCTTTCAATCCGTCACGCGAGAGTATAGATGAGGGCGTGTTCGAAGGTACTCTCGTACTGATAATCGCCAGCGATGTTGGCGAGGATGCCCTGAAAACCGCTGCAACCGGAACTGATATCGCCTCTGTAGAAATTACACCCGCTTTAAAGGATGAACAAGTTCCCTCAACTGAAGCATCCGATGATGCAAAACCTGAAAAAGCCGATAACAAGCAGCAATCTGCAAGTGCGGATAAAAACCGGGAGATAAAGAACTTAAGGGTTGATATCACCCAGCTCGATCACATCATGAATCTTGTCGAGGATCTGGTGATCAACCGAGGCAGACTCAAGCAGATCGCTGAACAGAACAAGATCAAGGAGATGGATGAAGCCATCGGTATGGTGGAGCGATCGGTATCGGATCTCCAGAACCTGATGATGAACATCCGCATGATCCCCTTGAATCATATTTTTAACCGTCTTCCAAGGGTAGTCCGGGATGTCGCCCAGTACGATGGGAAAGAAGTGGAATTTGTTATTGAAGGAGGGGAGACAGAACTTGACCGTAGTGTCATGGACGGGCTCAATGATCCACTCCTTCACTTAATCAGGAATGCGGTGAATCATGGGATCGAATCACCCGAAGTCAGGGAAAAGGCCGGCAAACCCAGAAAAGGGTATGTTAAACTCTCAGCTCACCGTGACCGGGATAATGTAATTATAGAACTTATCGATGACGGTGGTGGAATCAATGTTGAGAAGGTCAAATCAAAAGCAGCAGAAAAAGGTTTGATATCAAAAGAAAGTGCTGCTACACTGACAACAGATCAGGCAGTAGATCTCCTGTTCCTGCCAGGATTTTCCACTGCGGATAAAATTTCAGACATCAGCGGACGGGGTGTGGGACTCGATGTGGTAAAACGATCCATAGAATCTCTGAAAGGTTCGATCAGAGTTGAGACAACCCCGGGAAAAGGGAGTCGTTTTGAACTGCTGCTCCCACCCACAATGGCCATAGTTGACGTAATGATAGTGCGGATCAATAAGCGGAGACTTGCTATTCCTATCAGCAGTATTGTTGAAGTGGCAAACTTCAAAGACGAAGCAACCCACCGGATTGGCAAGAGTGATGCAATTTTACTTCGTGATGAAGTGCTTGAAGTCTTCTTACTCGATGATATGATGGGAAAATCCGAAGGCAGAGAGATCCTTATTGTAGTGCAGTACCAGAAACGGAAGTGCTGTATCGCTGTAGACATTGTTGAAGGTAAGCAGGAAGTTGTGGTAAAGCCGTTAAGCAGCATTATCGGCAACACCCGCGGAGTGAGCGGGATTACCATTCTTGGTGACGGTGAAGTAGTGCCGGTGCTGGATGTAAATACCATGGTGTAGGTGAATGATATGAAATTATCAGCAGTACAGGCAGATGCAATTCAGGAACTGGGAAATATCGGTGCAGCTCACGCGGCTACAACATTATCACAGATGCTATCGAGCACAGTTTCAATGAGTGTGCCGGCAATCAAGGCTGTTGACCTTTCCGAGCTGGGAAACCATATCGGCGATGAGTCAGCTGCAATGGTTGTATTTGAGCTTCAGGGTGAGATCCAGCATGGCGGTTTTATCATTTTTTATATCACCAGGGAATCCGCCATGCGATTGACCAACACCATGCTTGGGATGACCGATATGGATCGTGAATTTAATGAGATGGACCAGAGTGCCCTTTTAGAAGTAGGAAACATCATGGTCTCTGCATTTTTGGATGCTACAGCAGAGCTGCTTGGTTTTATTATGCTCCCATCACCACCTGCACTCAGTATCGATATGGCCCATGCAGCAATGGAGTCACTCATCGCCCAACTGGGTGAGGAAGTTGATGAAGTACTCCTCTTCTCAACAGAACTTATCTGTGAAGAGCACAAGATTGACAGTGATATTATCATGCTGCCAGAGATCAGTACGTTAAAAAAAATTACTGAACTCCTTGAAGCGATGATGAATGGTACCTAAAAAACCAGTGAATAAAAATGGCCGATCAAACTAACCAGACCCCGCAAACGGCGATGATAGGCATCGGTGAATACCGGGTCGGCACCTTTCCCATGATGACCATCGGGCTTGGTTCCTGTATCGGACTTACCCTGTACGATCCGCAAAAGAAAAGCGGTGCTATGGTTCATATCATGCTGCCGGATAGTGGTGGCAGGACAGATCGCCCGGGGAAATATGCAGACACAGCAATACCTTTACTCTTAAAAGAACTCGATAAGATCGGCAGCAGCAACCGTTCACTTGTTGCAAAAATGGCAGGAGGGGCTTGCATGTTTGAGTATTTCGGTACTAATCTCAATATCGGTGAACGCAATACAGAAAAAGTCCGAATTGTCTTAAAAGAGCAGGGCATCAAGTTGTCTGCTGAAGATGTAGGGGGAAAGGTCGGACGAACCGTTACCTTCCTCCCAGCCAGTGGCGGAAAATTCTCTATCAGGAGAGCAGATGGCGTCACGAGCGAGTTATGAAATTGCAGTAATTATTATTGTTTTTCTCATTTTTTTCCCGGTTAGTGCACTCCCGCAAAATGATACTTCATTAAACAGTGAGCCGATCACAACCCGTTCACAAACACTGCCATATACCATTAAGCTGTTCATCCCCACTTCAAACGAGGTGCATTCAGACCAGATTATGGACCAGATCAACTTCCCAAACGGTGATGTCCTGTTCGCAACTGCATTCGGGTTATCCACTTTCAATGGAACCTGGAGCACGCGCCACACCAACATGAACAATATTTCAGCCGGGCTGATGGATGATTTTATCACAGCCATTGAATTCGATCAGAAGGGAAATCTGTGGCTTGGTTACTCCGGAGGTATTCAGATTTACAATGGTGACTCTTATCTGGTGATCCGCGATCAGCAGCTGCTCAAGGAGACCCGAATTCATGATCTCCAGCGATGGAACAATGATATGTGGATTGCCACAGGTCATGCAGGTATTCACCGTTACCGCGATGGCGAATGGACATGGTTCCAGCCAATGACAAAGAACGGGCCGGGTTTTTATGAGATTGACAGCATGGCCCTTGATTCAGTGAGTAATTCGCTCGTGATTGCTACGCTAAATGAAGGTCTGTGGATTGTGCGGAAACAGGATGACCCGGTCGAGTTTGAGATGCTGGCAACAAAAGATGATGCCGCTGGAATGATGCAGCATGTGAAACGGGATCCTCTGGGAGGAGTCTATTTCTTCAATCCTGAAAAGATCATTCACTATGATACGGTATCAGGTTTTAGAGATATCCTGACAACCGCCGATCTGACACAGGAACAAATTACCATCAATGATATTGCTGCAGGATCCGATGGTAACCTCAACATCGCAACCGATGACGGTTTGTATATCTGGCGTGAAGGGGCGATATATCGTCACCTGAACCGTTTTGAAGGAATGGGCACATCTGAAAATGTCAGGTCGGTAAATATGGATCAAAGAAACAGGGTCTGGTTTGCTACTCCGGGAAATGTTGGTTATTACATGGACAATACGAACCCTGAAAAACTAATCCTGATTGATCCGGTTACCCCGACTCCCTCGCTGATTCCCGTAATTACAATTCCAATTAACAATCCAATTAACAATCCAATTAATCCAAACCTATCCGCAACTACAGCAGTCAACTCATCTTCTGGTTCATCGACCATTTTTTCATGGATCACAGATCCAATCGCTCGTGCTATCAGTGCAATTGCTCAAAAATTTGGCGTAAATATCTTATCCTGATTTCTTATGTTTTACAGAAAAATGGTAGGGACTCTCTTCTTTTAATTACTTTTTTTCTTCAGTTTTTCAGTACAATACTGCTCTATAGAATCGAGTAGAGCTTTTTTGGCCCTTTTGACCCGTGTCTCATTATCAGAAAAGAAATCTGCAGATATATACCGGAGTGCAGTGATGTAATACTGGTAATGCGGAAATTCTTTTTCAAACTCAGTAATCTTACTCATTGCCGCCTTTTTGTCCTGAGTAAGCAGATCAAAGGATAGATCAAACAGTTCAATAATTGAAGCAGGCATACCTTTTGTAGTGGCAAGTTTTCTAAAGCTCTGGTACGTGATCTTTTTTGTTAAGAGCAGGGATAATTTCAAACCAAGGTAGACAGGTTCGAGTTCATCCGGGTACTGCTTGATTAACTGGTTTACAACACCAGCGGCTCCCGCAGCATCACGGTTCTCAAGTTTTAAGTGATACATCTCCCGTAAAAAGACCATGTCTGTATAGAACCGTTCGGATCCGATCTCCAGCAGGTGTTTCTTCATATCGTCATTATGGGTAAATGAAGCGTTTTTCAACCCCACTTCAATGAACCATATTTCGCTCGGGAACCATTCGATTCCTAAAAATATCATCTGCCAGAAGATCTTTTCTAAAAATGCAGGATCTTCAATATCCAGCTGCTTTAACTGATTTACCGGTGGCCGAACGCGGGTAAGATTGAGCATTGTTTCGCGTGCCTGCAGTTCCATATCACCGGGACGCTGGTTTCTCTGAACCGCTTCATCTTTTTTAAATTCCCTCAGCGACAGGACAAAATGACAGTAGGCCACAGCCGTTCCAATCTTCGCATCGAGATCCTTATATTTTTTTAAGAAATCAAGAGCATGACCATAATCACCGTTCTTCAAGAGTTTCAGGCCAACAACTAAGTTTATTCCAATGTCAGCATCTTTCCTCTTTTTTAAGCGAAGCGCATTGATATTGACTCGTTTTATGTAATCAAAATCATTGCTGTTGGAACTCGCATCCAGCACCTTGAACGTGATGCTGTCGATGAAATCATCATAGGATTCATCAGAGATATCGGGAAAAGATTTTTCCAGAGCAGAGATCATGTGCCCAAAAAAGACCGGGAGATTTGCATCCACTTTTTCCGAATTGCGTTCAATATAGCCGGAAAAATCTTTATTTAAGAGATTTAACTTGTCATAGATGATTGCATCGGTAAGCAGTTCTCCCCGCATATAGGGAAAATTGCATGTCCTTATATTAAAAGGTATGACAGAGTTTACGTTTCGTCTGCTGTATAATAATAGAATTCACCGGAACCTTTCTGCTCGCGGTCAAGGAATGAGCCGGGTTTATTGATTCGTGGTCGTCCGCTCTGGTCCCTGCGGAAGGTGACATCGAGCGCATCTAAGAACCGGTTCATACCGTCCCGCATCTTAAAAGGTCCTGCTGCGGTACCTGAGATCCCCGGTTCGCCTTCAAAGACCAAAATGCGCTCGCTGATCATATCGATTAAGTAAATGTCGTGATCGATCACCATGATACCGACTTGTTTTCCTTCAGCATGATGCTTGATCATCCGGGTGACCTTGACCCGCTGCTCGACATCGAGATGTGCGCTGGGTTCATCGAGGATATACACATCAGCATCGCGAGAGAGACACCCGGCAATTGTCACCCGCTGGAGCTCCCCGCCACTGAGAGTATCGACCGATGACTGGAGTATGGGCTCTAACGAAAGCGATTCTATGATCTCGTGCTGGTAATACGAAGTGTCATATTTTGTTGTGCAACGGCGCAGGTACATCTCCACGCTGTCGGAAGTGTCGGCCTTGATATACTGGGGTTTATACGATATGCGCAGGGATGATTCCATCTTGCCCTTTGTCGGAGTTTCTACACCGGCAAGGAGTTTGGCAAAGGTGCTCTTGCCCATGCCGTTCGCTCCAACAACCCCGAGCACTTCTCCGCTCCTGATTGTGCCCCCGGAGACCGTGAGATGGAATGATTCATATTCCTTTGTCATCGCAGGTATCTCGAAGAGATCTTCCCGGTTGGATCCTTTGTCATGCGCCCGCTTCTCAAAGACCACTTGTGTGGTGCGGAACCGCACGTTCTCTTCGGTTAAAAATCCCTCAAGGTACTGGTTTATCCCCACACGGACACCCTTATGCCGCGTGATGATCCCAAAGACTGCTGGTTTTCCGTAGCCTACGTGAACTGTATCGGCAAGCATATCGAGAATTGCCAGATCGTGTTCAACAACAACTACCGGTCGCTCAGCCGCTAGTTCCCGGATAAGTTTTGCTGCGGCAATCCGCTGGTAGATATCCAGAAACGGTGTGATCTCATCGAGGAAGTAGAGGTCTGCATCGCGAGCAAGGCAGGCAGCGATTGCCACCCGCTGCAGTTCCCCGCCGCTTAACGTGCTGATATCGTGATCGAGTATCGCATTGAGCTTGAGTGCCGGCAGCATTTCGGAGAGTTTATTGCGCTCATCAGTTTTTTTGAGGAGTGCCCGGACAGTTCCTGTGAATATTTTGGGGATGTAATCGATATACTGGGGTTTTGATGCGATCTTCAAACTCTTTTTTGATACGGTCTGGAGATAATCGAAGAGTTCAGTGCCCGCGTATCGCTTGAAGATCTCCTCCCATGCCACTTCGGTGTCGAAATTTCCCAGATTGGGGCGGAGCTGGCCGGAAAGTATTTTTACGGCAGTACTTTTACCGATACCGTTAGCCCCAAGGATACCGGTGACTTTTCCTTCGAGAGGGATCGGGAGACCGTAGAGAGCAAAGCCGTTTTTACCGTACCGGTGGGTAGGATGCTCAAGTTCTTCAGGCAGGCTGACGATATCGATCGCATCGAACGGACATTTTTTTATGCAGATACCGCAGCCGACACAGAGTTCTTCGGATATAACGGCCTTTCCCTCTTCTCCGATAATAACGGTTTCGTCACCGGTTCTGACACGGGGACAATAAATAATGCATTCGGTGCCGCATTTTTTTGCATGGCATCGATCTTTATGAACAATCGCAATTCTCATGAGGGTCAAAAATGATGATTATTTTGGCATTGCAGTCAGCAGGATTGTCCATGACATGAACCAGAAGGCAAAGGTCATAAATCCCTGGTAGAACCAGTCCTTTGCTCCGAGTTTTTGGGTATTCATATGCAGGAGCATGAAGATATGCTTCTGGACAACAATTCCTGCAATCATCAGCATGAGTGCAAGGAGCCCGGAATCTTTGCTATAAGATATGCTGATGTAGTATGACAGTCCGCCAATAAAGATACCAATGAGACTGGCCACAAGCGTCCGCTTGATACGTTCGATGTGTTCTGCCTGTTTGTCTGCCTTGGTCTTCTGCTTCTTGGTCTGGACTGGCTGTTCTTCAATTATCTCGTCGCTCATCGATGTTACACCAGTAGTCTTATTTTTTAGTGCGCAAGCCATATGTAATTTGGTACAAATACATGGCATCCGAACAGGGCATGAGCGGGATCGACGTTAAGGCAATGACGTCTGAATTGTGTGAAAAGCTGCCGCTCTGGATCGACAAGGTCTACCAGTTCGATTCCCGGACTCTCGGCATCAGGCTCAACGGTGAGAACAAAGCCCGGCACCTGCTGCTCATCGAGTCCGGCCGAAGAACCCATCTTGTAAAGGAATTTCCAGCACCCCCTAAAAATCCGCCCCAGTACGCAATGCTCCTGCGCAAGTACCTGTCCGGTGGAAAGGTGCTGGCGATTCACCAGCACGGGCTGGAGCGCATCCTGATCTTCGATGTCGGAAAAGGTACAACGGTATACCGGCTGATCATTGAACTTTTCGATGAGGGAAACGTGATCCTGACCAATGAAGAATATTCAATAGTCAAACCTCTCCGCCATCACCGGTTCAAGGAACGCGAGATCGTTCCTAATGCAGTGTACCAGCTGTCCGCAGTGGATCCCACTGCATCGTTAGAGAACCTGACGGCTGTTCTTAAAGGAGAAGACCGGGATCTTGTCCGTGCGCTTGCAATGGGATGTATGCTGGGCGGCGCCTATGCAGAGTATATCTGCTTAAAAGCAGGGCAGGAAAAAACCATGCCCGCAGCATCGGCTGATCCGGCTCTTCTGTTTACCGCAGTTCAGGATTTCTTTGAGCAGGTACTTCACGCACGCACACCCGTCATCTCGGCAAAGCACTGTGAATCTGTTGATATCAGAGGCGGGACCGATCAGCAGACATTTCAGTGTTTTTCTGATGCACTCGAAGCATTCTATCCTTTAACAAAGAAAGAGACGGCAACAAAAGCGGCAAAACCCAAATTCTCAAAAGAAGAGCGGATCAGGAAATACCAGGAATCGGCAATAAAAAAATTCGATGAGAAAGTTGCAAAAACTGAAGAGATTGTTGCTGCCATCTACGAAAATTACCAGTTCGTCTCACAACTGATCGCCTCTCTTGATGCTGCAAGCAAACAACTCTCATGGCAGGAGATGGAGCGGCATCTCAAAGGAGCAACATCAGCGGATGCAAAAAAGATCACAGCATTTTATCCCGATGAGGCGGCTGTCGAAGTCGACATTGGAAAACGGGTAAAAATTTATGTGCATGAAGGCATTGAGCAGAATGCCGGTCGGTATTACGATGTTATAAAAAAATTCAGGAAAAAGAAGGCCGGCGCACTCGCGGCAATGAAGAACGTTGTTGTTAAAAAGAAGGTTACACGGCGCGATATCATCCCGTTAAAGAAACTCTGGTACCACCGTTTCCGCTGGTTTATAACAAGCGATGGCACGGTAGTTCTTGGAGGCCGCGACGCCTCCCAGAACGAAGAACTGGTTAAGAAATACATGGCCGGCGGAGATCTTTTTGTGCATGCCGATGTGCACGGGGCAAGTGTTGTGATAGTCAAGGGTAAAACAGAGCGTATGGACGAAGTGGCCCAGTTTGCTGCTTCCTACTCCGGAGCATGGCGCAGCGGGCATTTCTCTGCAGATGTCTTCAGCGTCCTCCCTCCTCAGGTTAGTAAGACTCCTGAAACCGGGGAATTTGTCTCGCGGGGTTCATTCATTGTTCGGGGCGAACGCACCTGGTACCGGAATGTACCGCTCTCGGTGGGTATCGGTCTCATGCTCGAACCAAATGCCGCAGTGATCGGCGGTCCGCCATCAGTGATCAAGGGAAAATGCAAGGCATATAACGAGCTCAAACCGGGGCAGTTCGAGCCTAATGATATTGCAAAGAAGATGCTGCGCCTTTTGAAAGGTAAGATCTCTGAAGACGAGGAAAAGGCGCTCAAAGGGATCCTGAATACTGATACGGTTGCCGCGTTTGTTCCACCCGGCGGCTCAGATATTGTAGGTCAGCATGAAGGCTGATTGCGCAGACCTCAAAGGTAACAATGGTGAGGTCCGGTTGTTTCCGGAAAGTGTGGATGATCTCTGGCATCTCCAGCATCTTGTTGCACCCGGAGATCTCATCTTTGCCACCACATTTAGGAGCGTTGACACAGCATGTGATAAACTTCGCCCGGAGAAGATGGAAAAGCGCCCGGTAAGACTCGGCGTCCGGATCGAACGGGTGGAGTTATCACAACACGGTGTCCGGCTCCGCATCAGCGGGGTGATCGAACATGGCGTTGAAATCGGCGCTTATCACACGATCAATGTAGAAACCGGTTTTGAGATCTCAGTCATAAAGCAATGGCGCCCCCATGAACTGGAGCGCATTGAACGGGCGGTTAAATCCTCAGCGTTCAGCCTGATTCATATCCTCACGATTGAAGAAGGGGAAGCCGAACTCTTCCGCCTCCGGCAGTATGGCCCGGAGAGCGTAGTAACCTTCACTGCCGGCAGCGGCAAAGGAGGAGAATCGGACAACCGTCCCGCATTTTTTGAACAGGTACTTGCTCCCCTGTCGGCAATCGATGGACCGCTGATCATTTCCGGCCCGGGTTTTATTAAGGACGATTTCATAAAATATGCGAAAAACAAGGGAAGTCCGGTTGCCGAAAAAGCGATCAGTGTCGAGACACGGCGTATCGGGCGGGGCGCGGTGCAGGATGTGATTGGCAAGGGTGCGCTTGAGAAACTGATCGATGATCTCCAGCTCTCCCGCGAGGTGAAGTTTATGGATGAGGTGCTCTGCCGGATTGCACAGGACGGGGCGGTTGCCTATGGGCGGCAGGAAGTGCAGGATGCGATCGGGTACGGCGCTGTTGAGCAGGTGCTGGTTGCAGATACACTGCTGCGGGATCCGGCAACTATGGCACTCATTGAGAAGGCAGAAGCGATGCGGGCAGTCGTAGTTGTACTCTCTTCCAGCTTTGAGCCCGGGGAGCGACTGGTGGCGCTGGGCGGGATTGCAGCATTACTCAGGTACAAGCTGGCATAATTGGGATTTGAAAAGACCTCAAAAAATGGATAAATATTGATTTAACAATTAACCACGAGAGCATTTGTCAAAGTTCCCGTGGTACCATCAGTATTTGTAAGAACAAGGTTCCATGATCCACATGATGCTGATGGAAGCTGGAAGAAGCATTGCATTTGAGTTTCACTGGTTCGTGGTGATTCCGATGCGGGAATATCGGTATATCCGTTGGTCAGTTTTCCGGTGATGCCATCCTTGAAGTTGGAACCAAATACTGTTATTTGTTTATATTGCCCGGAATACGCAATAGTGGGATCAATGGAGGTAATGGTGATCCCTCCGGACGCGGATGTGGTAGTTGTTGTAACCGTATTCACCAGCACTCTGAATCCATTTGCGTAACGGTACGACTGCCCATCCGGGTTGTTGATCATTACATCCCAGATTCCAGTTTTAGCATCGGAGGGAAGTTTGAACGTACACGAGATATGTGTTGAAGAAAGCACATTTACATTTGTTGCAGAGATATTCTGGCTGTCAGACCGGATCAGTATCACTGATGCACCGCTTTGGAATCCAACACCCATAATATCTGATATTAAATCCGATGTACCGGCTTTACCATTTTCCGGAGTAATCCCACTAATTTTGGGTTTCATTGCGATGGTGCTCGTAGTTGCAAGCGTGGACGTTGTGGTCACAGTGCCAGTTTGGGTTGTTACCGCGGTTACAGAAGATGTAATGACGGCTGGATTTTTCAGAGGAACCTGGGAGGGATCAACATGTGTAATTTTAACCGTGTAGACTTTTTCGAGTGCTGAACGGGGAAGGGTCGATGTTGACGAATCAACCCGGTACCCCCAGCTCCCGTCAGTATTCCTGTAGATAAATGCCCGTTCATAGGAATCTGATCCCGAATCATATTTCAAAATGAGATAACCGGTCTCTGCACCGGCATTTGAACTTCTGACAATATCTCCTGCTATGTAGAGAGCGGTAGTTCCGGGTGTTGTCGTTATTGCAGATGTTTGTGCTGGCGTAGTATTTACCGAAGCAGAATTCGTGCAGCCGGCAATGAGTACACCTGCGATAAGAACGACCAGAACGGCAATGAAAAAACCTGATAATTTGCTCATGATGAATTGTTTGGCCCGGATACTATTAAAAAAACCGGTTTCACTCACAGTAAAAGAATAATGATTATACCGTTTGAAAAATAGAACAACAAACAAGGAAATCCATTTCATGAAAAGCCCGTTTCACATCATGCTCATACCTACGCTTGGCTGTCCTGCACATTGCAGTTACTGCTGGAGTTCAGAAGCAGGTTCCCCAAAGATGAGCATTGAGACAGTCAAAGAAACAGTGGCATGGCTTAAGGAGTTCCGGAAAGATCAGGTCACTATCACTTTTCATGGCGGCGAACCGCTCCTTGGGGGCGTTGATTTTTACCGGCAGGCACTTCCCATTATTTCTGAAGGATTAAGCGAGCTCAAACCCACGTTTGCCATGCAGAGCAACCTCTGGCTGCTCACACCAGATCTTGCCGATATTCTGGCGAAATACAATGTGCCGATTGGCACCAGCATCGATGGCCCTGAAGCACTCAATGACTCACAGCGGGGTGATGGTTATTATAAAAAGACCATGCGGGGCTACGAACTGGCAAAGGCGCATGGACTGCAGGTCCGGTTCATCTGCACATTCACCTGTGAATCCGTAAAGTGCAAAGAAGAGATCTTCCGGTTTTTCCTAGACAATGGATTTGTAATGAAACTTCATCCTGCATTGCCATCACTGCGCGGCGAGAACCCAAAACAGTGGGCGCTCGAACCGGCTGCGTACGGGGAACTGCTCGTCTTTTTGCTGGACAAATATCTTGAAAATTTCGGAAAAATCGAGATCATGAACATCAACGACCTGTGTCGGTGCGTCTCTACCCGCAGGGGTTCGGTCTGTACGTTTGCCGATTGCATGGGCAACACCTTTGCCATAGGTCCTGACGGGAGCATTTATCCCTGCTACCGTTTTGTCGGTATGGACGAGTGGGTGATGGGTAATGTGCGGGATCGACCCTCATCAGAAACACTCGCAAACACAATTGCAGGAAAGCTGATGCAGGCCTACAAGGAATTTGTTGACATCTCATGCAGGGAATGTTCGCATATCAAATACTGCCGTGGCGGGTGTCCCTACAACGCGATCGTCCCAACCGGGGGAGAGATACGGGGTGTTGATCCACATTGTGTGGCCTACAAACGGATCTTTGATGAAATGAACGATCGGGTCAACAAAGAGATGTTTGGATCCGATGAGATGGATATGAATGCCTTTTTGCCATTTGGATCCCGGCCAAAGCGAGCAACAAAAGCAGGAATAATGACACTGGTGCACTCGGTGCTTTCAAAATAAGAGTATGCACTCCGGCATAACCCGGAGAGAGTTTAAAAAAATAAACTCTGACGGGTGTTAGGATTTTATGG
>SESA01000430.1_pt1 | contig 27250 bp, 24 predicted proteins | sample 3171451 | NCBI WGS metagenome assembly SESA01 (sample SAMN06051862, study PRJNA518727) | freshwater metagenome | biome: subpolar coniferous forest; feature: holomictic lake; material: water; isolation source: holomictic Lake 227, 8 m depth | place: Canada: near Kenora, Ontario | collected...
TGGTGAGCTCACTTAGACCGTAGGCGGTGTGAACGTGCGACCGCAATGGTGAGCTCACTTAGACCGTAGCAGTCTTGGCAAGAGTGCGAGAGAACTACTCGATTTACGATGTACAAATCTTGTTACCTTGTTACCATGTCACCCTGTTACCCAGTAATCCAGCGCCTTACCTGCGTATAAGAAACTTACTGCGGATGACCATAGACTGAGTGGGAAGTGAAAGTTCAGCCACATAAACTCCAGCGGCAAGAGCGCTGATGTCAATAGTGGTACCGGGGATGTACTGACCATAAAAGACGTCTCCGCCAAAAACCGAACATATCCGCAGAAGGTACGTTTCGCCTTTACGGCTTATGTACTCATGATGTTCGCGAAATTCAAGTCTGATCTCAGAAGTAGCCGGGTTGGGATAAATTTTCAGGCTGATTGACGGGAGGGTGGCTTCCCTTTCATCCACTCCGGGTACCTTGCCGCGGGTAAAATAATTCAATCCGCCGCTGAAATTTCCGCAAACCAGGTCATAATACAGAGGGTCGCTAAGGTGTGCCAGGAAACCGCTTGCCCTCCAGCCTATACGGAGGCTGTCGTTTGGAATCCCGACAAGATAATTCAGGGAATCAATAGCTTTGAATTTTCCCGAAAGGTTACCGTCTATGCCTGAATAAAGATGGAGCTTGCCTTCTTCCGACCCGGCCATCAGGTAGGTGCGGTTGTTCTTCCTGAAGAAAAACGGGCTGCAGTAACCATAATACGACAATTCATGGTTCGTCACATCAACCTGCCCGAGGGTATCGATGGTGAGAGTAAAAACAGGATTACCGGGGCTCCCAATGTTCCTGAAATATTTCATCGTACCGTTCTGCTGACCGATGATTAGGTCGTCGAGACCATCACGGTCCAGGTCGAAAAGCTGGGGAGCGCTGTAAGCCCCTGTTTTTATCTGCTGGTAGTTTGTCTGCGGATGGCCGAATACCGGTATTCCTGCGCTGTCGCCCTTTCCTTCGAAATACACCAGGCTGCCATCCTCCCTTCCGCAAATCAGGTCAGGAACACCATCATTGTTCAGATCGGCAAAGGAAGGATACAAGGCGAGAGCTCCAAGCTTTGAGGCCCCTGCCAGGTCTTCGGTTATCAGTTCAAAACGAGGCGCCTGGGCTGTGCCTGTGTTTTTAATCCATGCCAGGGAGGATGTGAAGTATGATTTGAGACTTCCCTGGTAGTATGTTGAGGAATCATAGTATCCGTAATTCCCGCAAACGATATCACTGATGCCGTCTCCATTGGGGTCGTAAGAAACAGGTGACGAAGCCGTGCCGAAATCAAACATCTCTGACTGCAGGAAATCGTTTGCCTGGTAAACAAAATCCGGATTATTATTGCTCCCCTGGTTCTTGTAATACCAGCAGCTCCGTTTGTTTTCAGCATGATAGTAAGCCGGGTCAAAGGGAGAAGCCAGCAGGTCCTTTAAGCCGTCATTATCAATGTCAAGATATGAGAGGGCCGGAAAATCGAAGAGCCTGATACTTTTATCGCTTGATGGAAAGAGCGTATCCATGCCGACCATCAGGGCCGAATCCCGGGTTCCGCCGTTGGTGAGCGAAACAATATTCGGAAAATCCACATCGCCAATGACAAGGTCGGTGAGCCCGTCTCCGTTCAGGTCATTTGCAAGCAACGTGGAACCGGTATGCTTGGGAGGGACCATGCCATCCGCAGTCACAAGATCATTGGATAATTTATACGGACAAACGGCATTCAGGATGATCTTGTTCCCGCCCTCGCTCTCTTTGAACTTTCCCCAGCAATGGTCGGTGAGCCTGAAATCAAGGCTGTCACAGTTCCCGAATTTCTCCATCGACAGGTTTTTATGGTACTCGACATAAGAGCCAAGACCGAAAAACGTCAGCATATCAAGGTCGCCGTCCCCGTCGATATCGCTGAAAGCAGGGTAATCGGCCAGGGTGACGAGGATCCCCACATACCCGCTGTAGTACCATGACTTCAGAAGGTCGGTCTGCAGGTGAAAGCTCAGGCTGCCTGAAGAAGTATTCCTGAAGACCCTCACACCCCCGTTCCCATAGGTGAAGATATCCATCTTCCCGTCACAGTTGTAATCGGCAGTGATCACCCAGTCGTGCAGGGGCGGCAACTGGTTCGCATATTCAGGGGCATACCTGTAACTGACCTGGTGGCTCAGGCCCTGGTTGATGAACGTAAGCACACGGTTGCCCATACGGTCAAATAAGATCAGGTCATTGATGCCGTCGAGGTTCAGGTCCACTGCACAAAACTGGCAGGAATTCAGTCCACCGGCCCAGGTGTAGCGCATGGCATCCGGGGATGATATTTGACCGTGTACCAGTTGGATGCAGGATAGAAGGATGCAGGATGCGAGATGCAGGATGCGGGATGCGGGATGCAGGATGCGGGATGCAGGATGAGGGATGCGGGATGCAGGATGCGGGATGCGGGATGCAGGATGCAGGATGCAGGATGCAAGATGTGGGATGAATTTTTTCATTATTGTATGCGGATTTCGCGCTGCCGGTTGCTTTGACAAAATTAGCGAGGAATTAACTACTTTTGTTCGCAAATCTTCAGAATGCCGAGAATTCTTGTCATCGACGACGAACAAAGCATACGCAGCACCCTTCGAGAGATCCTTGAATATGAGAAGATCAGGGTTGATGAGGCGATGGATGGGGCCGAAGGACTGAAACTAGCCCGTGAGCATCATTTCGATGCCATTCTTTGTGATATCAAGATGCCCAGGGTCGACGGCATGGAGGTCCTGAATCAACTGCTGAGTTTTACCGAGACACCGGTGATCATGATCTCGGGCCACGGAACGATAGAAACTGCGGTGGAGGCCATCCGCAAGGGGGCTTATGATTATATCGCCAAGCCCCTCGACCTGAACCGCCTGCTTGTGACGTTGCGAAATGCTATGGACAAAGGCAGGCTGGTCGACGAAACAAAACAGCTCCGGAAAAAGGTTGGAATGAATTACGAAATGGTAGGGGAGTCGGAGTCCATGAAAGAGATCTGGGAGATGATCCGCAAGGTGGCTCCTACCGACGCCAGGGTGCTCATCACGGGTGAGAACGGCACAGGCAAGGAGCTTGTTGCACGGCACATCCATGCCCTGAGCAACAGGTCTGACGGACCGTTCATCGAAGTGAACTGCGCGGCGATCCCATCGGAACTGATTGAGAGTAACCTTTTTGGCCATGAAAAAGGATCATTCACATCCGCAGTCAAACAACATAAAGGTGATTTTGAGCAGGCTGATGGAGGAACTGTTTTTCTCGACGAGATAGGCGATATGAGTCTTTCTGCCCAGTCGAAGGTGCTCAGGGCATTGCAGGAAAACAAGATCACCCGGGTGGGAGGAGAAAAGGAGATCCCTGTCGATGTGAGGGTGATTGCCGCTACCAATAAAAATCTTAAAGAGGAGGTCCTGAACAAAAATTTCAGGGAAGACCTTTACCACCGCTTGACTGTCATTATTATTGATGTACCTGCCTTGTCCAAACGGGTCGACGACATCCCTTCGCTTGTGCAGCATTTTATTGCACAGTATTGCAACCAGCAGGGAAAACCAATGCTCGAAGTGGATGAAGCCGCAATGGAAGAACTGAAGCAGATGAAGTGGACCGGCAACATCCGTGAACTGAAGAATGTGGCTGAACGGCTTGTGATCCTCTGCGATGGCAAAGTCTGCAGCGATGATATCCGGCGTTACGCCAACCCATTGTACTGATGGAGAAGATTCTTTATATTAAAAGTGGGAACAGTACGTTTTATGCCATCGACCAGGCGATCATGGAAGAGAGGTACGAACTAATACCTTTTCTCCTGCCTAAACACCAGAAAGGACTGAAGTTCATTCAAAGCATGTTCTCCCTGGTTTTTTTCATCTTGGGGAATTGCCGGAATTCTTCCGCTTTCGTGACCTGGTTTGCCGATTACCATGCGGCCGTGATCGTATTCCTTGCCAGGCTGTGCGGGAAGAAGGCGATTATTTTTGCAGGCGGCCAGGAAGCCATCTGCTACCCTGAACTGAAGAAAGGAGTGTATTATAAAAAATTCAGGGGGATTTGCGTGAAGTATGCACTGCGGAAGGCGAGCCACATTATTCTAAACCATAAGTCACTGATCTGGCATGAGAATTTTTATTATTCCGATGATGGTAAAAAGGACGGGATAAAATATTACATACCCGATATCAAGACTCCTATGACCATTATTGCGAACGGGGTTGACCTGAAGCGTTTTTCAAGGGATTTATCCATTGCGAAAGAGAATGACCGGATACTTACGGTTGGTACGATGGGTGGTACCAACGATTTTTTTAACAAAGGCTTTGACCTGTTCATCGAAATGGCCAGACGCATGCCCGAATTAAAATTTACACTTATCGGGTTCCGCAGGGAGTTCATGCCATGGATAGAGGAGAATTACATGGTAAGCCAGATCGCCAACCTTGAAACGATTTTGTTCTTTTGTCCCGACGATATCCTGAATCTGAATTACAACAGGGCGAAAGTATTCGTACAGGCATCGATCACCGAAGGTATGCCATTCACCCTGAACGAAGCCATGCTCTGCGAATGTATCCCTGTAGGTTCCAATGTAAACGGCATTCCCGATGCGATAGGGGATACAGGCATTATCGTTAAGAAACGTTCACCTGAAGCCCTTGAGGAAGCGATCAGGAAGGCATTGAAACTTGAAACCGGGGCTTTGGCCCGGAATCGTGTGCTCGAAAATTTTTCAATGCCCATGCACAGGGAGAAACTGCTCTCCTTGTTTGAACAAATACTACACTGACATCCGCAGTCATAAATTAGTAAGAAAGCGCCGATGATATCACGACAATTTTTTAAGTCTTCAATGATCTATTCGCTTATCGGTGCACTACCTTATACCACGGGTGTGATCCTTATCCCGTTTTTTACTGCAAAGCTAACGCCCGAACAGTTTGGGATCAATGCTATTTACTTCACCCTGATGTATTTTGTGCAGCTGATTTCTTCGGCCGGTCTCGATACGTATATAGGAGTGAATTATTTCCAGCAAAAAGATGATCCGCGTAAGCTCAGGGAATTCATAGGTACCGTGCTGATCATCCTGATAACTCTGGGCACTGCGGTATTTTTTATTATGCTTGCCGGCGGAAGCTTTATGTTCAGCGTCATCTTCAGGGGTGACCAGGCTTTCAGCTTCTTTCCTTTCGGGATGATCACGGTGTTCACTGCAATATTCAACGGATTTTTCAAAACATATTCGAACCTCCTGGTAAACCAGCAAAGGCCCGAACGCTTCTTCTGGCTTAACATTACGAACTTCCTCATAATACTTACTGCCTCACTTGGCATTCTTTACGCTTATCCATACACTCTTAACGGGCCCATCATCGGCCGACTGATACCTGCAGCAGTCTCCTGCCTCGCTTCGGTGGTAATGATTACTTCGGAATACGGATTCAATTTCAGCCGTAAGCACCTCGATGGCATGCTTGCATTCTGCGCTCCCATGATCGTTTACGGTATCATGATATGGGTGGTGAATTATATCGACCGCTACGTGATTAAATATTTTATGATAGATCCCACCTATGTCGGGATTTTCGATTTTGCGGTTAAACTGACCATGGGGATAGGGCTGTTGCATACCGGACTGGTCAACACGATACAGCCGAAAGTATTCAATATCTGGAAGAATTCTAATCTCAGTGAAAGCACCACCGAAATCAACAGGTATTACAACGGTTTTACAGCAATTACATTACTGGTTTTACCTTTGGTCACGATTGCGATTCCGCTCCTTGTCCCCCTTGTAATAAAAAATCATATATACTACCAGGCCTTTGCATTCATAGGCATACTAACACTGGGTTATGCGACAAGTCCGGCGTTCTACCTGTTTCTCGCACCTGTTTTTTATTTCAAGAAGACCAAAGTCCTCCCCAGGGTCTTTTTATATTCGGCTGTTATCCAGGTGGTGATGAGCAGTTTGCTTGTGTGGAAGTTTGGACTGATGGGGGCGGTATTTTCAAATTTCCTGATAAAACCGATCCAGGCATTCTTCCTTTACTTCGAGAGCCGTAAGTTCTTTACATACCGCCTCAATCTCTGGAAACTGATCTATATGCCTTTCGTGGTAATTGTGACTGGAATCGCCTTGTATTGTTTCCTTCCCGACAGGACAGGGATCATACCCGGTTGCATACAATTTGCACTTACCGCTGCGATGGTTTTTTTTACTTACAAAAAGGAGCTTGTAAAGGTTCTTCTGCCCTTCAGGACGACATAGGAGAATTGAGATTCATTCAATACACTCTTCATCCCTGGTATCATATCCCGCCACCTTTATGCTGGCATTCAGTTCAAATCCTGTAAGCAGGACAAATGAATTGGCGTATATCCATAACATGACCACCATCAGTGTGCCTATCGAACCGTATAGGACGTTATACCGGGAAAAGTTGTCCACATAAAAATTAAAGCCCTGGGTGGTAATTATTATAAGCAGGGTCGATATGGTTGAACCTGCCGAAACAAACCTGAACCGGTCAACACGCGATGGGGCGAGGAAGTAAAGAGAGGAAATTGCACAGAACAGGGCGCTGAGGATGATGATCCATCTGAGTACCTGGATCAGGAGGAGGAATCCACGGGTCTCGACAATTATATCGGGCAGGATTATTTTTAGCAGGCTGAAACCGAAGGTCATCAGGGAAATTGCAATGATCAGCAGAAAAGAAATGATGATTACAAGGAAAAGCGAGACCACGTATTGTTTGAATGTGGTGCGGGATTCAATATCATGATAGGTATTATTAAACGCGTCGATGAGGTTTTTTATACCTTTTGTGGAAAAGTAAAGGGCCAGGAAAAAGTTAAGGAAAAGAACACCCTTTCTGGGCCTTGTGATTACATCGATGATAGTGTCATTTACCGAGACCCAGGCCATATCCGGGATGAAATCCTTGATGAGGTTCAGTAAAGTCTGCTGGAAGTTAGCAATCGGGATGAATGGAATGATGGAAAACAGGAAAATCAGGAATGGAAAAATGGCCAGGAAAAAAGTGAATGATATCGCCGATGCCCGTGTTGCAATAAATCCTCCTTTCATCCCTCTCCGGAAAAAAACAAGCACGTTATACAGGGGAAGCCCGTCAAATCCAGGCAGAACAATCTTTTGGGAGAGCCGGATAAGGAAAGCTACTGGTTTCAAATTTCTGATACCTGCCGGCATATGGAGATTCGTCGATTATTGCTTCGTGTGAGATGTAAAGATACGAAGCCGATGATGACAATCCAGAAAATCCTCATGATGTTTTTTGTATTTTTTCCCAACTTTTCCTGCCAGGGATTGTATTTGTAATATATAATGTACACGATTGACAATTTTTTTCTAACTTGAACCGCAACTAATCATCCTGAAAACCTTAAAAGAGTATGAAAAAGCAAACAAAGCTCATCCTGGCTGCAGTCGCAGTGCTTGTACTTGCCATCCTGGTAGTTTCCCTTCTGCTTCCCAAGGCAGGTAAGGATTTAACAAGTGGCAGCTTCGGCAAAGCCGACAAATATCACAACACGGCGATGTCGGCCAACGATGTTCAGTTAAGAAGTGAATTTGTGAAAGACACGGTTGTTCTGAAGCGGATGATCACAGGGCTCGCAACCTTCCAGAAGTTCAATATAAAGACCTGCAGGCAGATCGATTCCTCCCTGCTTTCATTTCAGAATCACCCCATTCTGACCGACCAGGCGTATAACAGGCCGATGTTTGCACTAAAGGATTTCACGGCTTTTCTCTCGAACCAGAATTCAAATATAGCCTCAACGCAGAGGCTGCTTGAGTCATTCTATACTAATAAGGATTTAGCTGACCAGAGTGTCGACATTGAGCAGAACCTGCGTGATTTCGGGATGTTTGTACAACAGCTTGTTGTAAGGGATTCGGTACTTGAGATTGCTGCCCTGGATATTGACAATTATATTGATAAAGCAAGAAAGAAGAAGAAAACCAATGAAGATACAAAACCTTTGCAGCAGTTCCGAGACCAGTTGATAGTTGCAAACATGATGACGGCAGCGATGCTTGGACAAACCAGCACCCTGAGCAGGCTTTCAAGATATGCAACAACGGTCAATGCTGATGATCAGATCGTTTCGGCAGTTCTTCAATTTAATGCTATGAATTCGTCATTGAAGTCGCAGACAGCAGGAATGCAATCGATGATGCAGGCATTGAACAGCAGTTCCCTGAATTTGTATAAAAGTGTTTCAGACCGTTGATCCCTTAATTTATGTATACGAAGAAACCTCTGAAGAAGCTTGATTACAAGCTTTTTCAGAGGTTTCTTCTTGTGGAGCTGGAGGGATTCGAACCCTCGTCCAAACAGGCAGCAAAACTGCTTTCTACATGCGTAGCCATCGGTTGATTGTCGGGAGAAGGATGGCCCGAGGCAGGCCGGCCAAAACCGTAGTTACCTTTATTTCGGATGTTCACCGGAACCTTGAACAACCTATCCTGTCATTTCTGATGCCTCATTCGGAACGCCGGCAGGAGGGGCTTCCCGGGAGACAACTGTTGACTAATCTCTAAGATTAGGCAGCCAGTCTGTAAGCGAAGTTATCGCCGTTTATTGTTGTTGCAGATTCGTATTTGCGGGACTGATCCACGAACTCCCGGCATGCTTACAATCCCACTTCCCTGCTGTCAAAACCGGTCAACCCCGTTTTTCCCCAGGTCAATGAGGAGTGCAAAGATACGAAATTTAGGGATTGGGGGCTAGGGGTTAGGGATTAGTTTAAAATTGTTACCCCAATCCCCAACCCCTAATCCCTAACCCCCATCTCCAGCACTTTACTTACAAAGCTGGAGATATCATATTTCTCTGTAAAGATCCTGTACAGTTCGTTAATGATCGGGAACCGCTCTTCAACATTGGTTTCGCGGCTGAGTTTCTCATGAAACACAGTAGCAGCTGTCTTGCCTTCAAGAACGAGCTCATGCGAAACATGTTCAGTAAAAAATCCTTTGCCAATAAGAAGACCGAGAGTTCGGTTACGGCTGAGGTCATTCAGGGCGGTGAGGGTAAAGTCTCCATATCCGCAATAATTGAAAATGGTTTCTTCCTTTCCGCCAAAATATATCATGATATTCATCATTTCCCTGAAGGCCCTGGTCAGTATCAGGAACCTGAGGTTAGGGGAATTGAATTGTGCATCGACTATACCTAAAACAATAGCGTAGATGTTCTTCAAAATACTAAGGACTTCAACGCCCCTTATATCTTCGCTGAAATCAAGAAAAACTGTGGATCCCTTAAACAGCAGGGATAACTCAGCAGCAACCTCTGCCCCTGAATACCCGAGAGTGAACCCGGTTGGTATGCGATTTATGATCTCCTTTGCAAAGCTCGGGCCTTTCAGGGTACATACCGGGTTGGGAAAAAGCTTCCGCAGACAGTCAACAACCGTTTCATCCTTATAACCGAACCCCTTGGCAAGGTTAACAAGGATCGCGGTTTTGGGTATGTTTGCCTGTATCGATCTCAGGTAATCAAGCAGTACCACCGAAGGAATGGCAAGAAAAATCACTGCGGAACCGTTCAGCCTGCTTACATCGGTGGCAGCTTTCAGGTCTGGATGAAGATGATAGCCGGGAAAATATCTTGAATTGACATGGTCTTCATTCACAGATCTGACGACCTTCTCTTCAATTGAAAACAGGATGACCTCTCCTGCTTCATTTTCACTTAAGATGTTCCCAAGAGCAGTGCCGATGGTTCCCGCTCCGATTACAGATATCTTTTTCCTCGCTTTCATTCAGTATTGTCAGTTATATTCTTTTGGAAAGGCGGCAAACCGCAAAGTAAATGATGCTCCGGGCTGATGTATGATCTGATACTCCGCCTCGAGTTGCTCTATCAATATTTGTACGATCTGTGAACCGGTTGATGTGTTTTTTTCAAATGAAAAATGCTCGGGCAATCCAATTCCATTATCCCTGATGTTTAAGATATATGAAAGTGACTCCAACCCGCTTTCACCATCCTGGTTCATTTTATCGAGGTGGAGATCAATCCATACATCCCCGTTGGTGTTGTCGGGAAATGCATACTTGAATGCGTTGGTGAGCAGTTCATTCACAATTAGTCCCAAAGGCAGGGCGATTTCGATCCGGGCAGCACATTCCTGAACGTTGGTGTGGATTTTGATGTTTGGCTTGCTGAATGCACTGATAATAATACTTGTGAGCCGGTCGAGGTAAGAGCCGAGTGGAATTGCATCTATGCTTTGATTATGATATAGTTGCTCATGTACCAGTGACATGGTCCTGACCCTGAGCTGAAGGTCGATGAGCGGCATGTCGAGCTTATCACCGGTGGGGAATTGTTTCTGAAGCTCCATAAGGCTTATCAGAATGGCGAAGTTGTTTTTAACCCTGTGATGTATCTCATATAAAAGCATTTCTTTCTGCCTCTCGTTTTCGGCCAGCTGCTCTTCGAATTGCATACGGTCGGTGATATCCCTTACAACAGTTACAAGTTCATTGACCTCACCCGAGACGGGGTCAAACATCGGATTTATGTGATTTTCGACCCAAAATGAAGAGCCGTCTTTTCTTCTTGCCTTGTAAACCAGGGTCTGCGGACTCTTCCTCTGCAAGATCGACTCCAAAGAGGACCTGACCTGCTTGCGAAACGTGAGATCCACCACTTCGAATGAATCAGGGCGGGTGACAAGCTCTTCTTCAGTAAAGCCGTACATGCTGAAACAGCTGGGCGAAGAAAATGTCCGTTTCAGACCGGAATTGAAGAGAGATATCACGTCGGGTGAGTTTTCGGCAAGGAAACGGTATAGATTTTCACTCACTTGTAAACGCCTTTCAGCTTCAAGATGTTCCCTGATCTCATTTTCAAGCTTGAAGTTCAATACCTGAAGTTCTTTTTCGGCTCTCTGGGTTCTTCGGGTTAGCACATGAACGACCATTCCCACAATTACGACGAGGAACAGAATGATCACGATAAAGATCAACTGAAGCCTGTGGTTCCGCAGATCAAGCTGCTGGGTTTCATTCTGATGCACCAGTAGCTTATGTGTGTTTTCGATGTCATGAACAAGGTGCTCTGCCTCAAGAGTTTGCGTTGCAGATCTGTTCCTGTCCTCAATCGTCCGCAGATGATAATTATAATATTCCTGGTAATACTTTAAACTTAAGCGGTAATTTTTCTGAAGTTCGTAACAGTCGGCCAGCAGTGAATTTGCCTCTTCAATCAGGTTGCTGCGGTTTTCCTCAACAGCACGGTCGAGGCCGAGGCGCAGGCAGTAAAGAGCCGAATCGTATTCGCTGAGCTCCATAAATGACCCGCCGAGATTGATGATCGAGGAAGTAATCAGGTTTTTTGAGCCAACAAGTATCCTTTCATTATACGCTTTCTTATTATATTCCAATGCCTTCGCCTTTATTCCCAAAACAGAATACGCATGGGCGATCCTGGTGTTCAGGATACTTACCTCCTTCAGATCCTCAACCTGTGAAAAAATATCATTTGCCTTACGATATAAAAAAATAGCTCTGTGAAGCTGTTTCAGCTGGATACATGCATCTCCGATCATTTTATAGGCTCTGCCAACGCCGATAATGTTCTTGGTACTGTAGCAGTATCCGAGGCTGCGGTAATAATAATCAACGGCTTCAGGATAATTTTTCCTGGCCATTGCAACGGACCCTTTTCCAAGGTACAGAAGTGCCGGGGTTTCAATATTTGTTGATTTATCAAGAAGGCCGTATGCATTATTAAGGTAGGGTTCAGCACGGTCGGGATCCTTCAGTTGCAGGAAAAAGCCCACGATACTTTGGTTAAGCAGGATCTCATGATCTGCATCCTTTAAAGCCTGGTAAACATCGAGGCTTTTAAACATAAAATCAAGAGCGCCCGGGTAGTTTTCGAGAATCATATTCGCTACTGCAAGCTGATATAGTGCGAGGGCCTCTCCTGCTTGGTAATGACAGCTTTTAGCAAGATTATAACTCTGGCTTGCAAGTGTTTTTGAAAGCCAGGCATCGGCCGACATATTAGCGGCCGCCAGGTTGTTCAGGGAGTCGATCTGCCTGATGAATGTTGGGAGTTCCTGCTTGTCTTCGGTAGCAAACAATAGCTTACCTGCAAAACAGAAGAAGAGGATTAGAGTATAAAACCTTGAAACTCCCATACGGAGGGAAATTATTCTGTTTTTCTGTATATTCCGATTAAGTAGTTGCTGATATTTGCTGAGTTGAAGGTTCTGAGTCCCCTGAAATTGAAAGACAATAATACAGTAAGTATCTGAATATTGAAATATATCAAGCGGTTGAACAATGTTTTTCGCTCGATCTTTTTCATATTTAATGGCTCAAACCCCCCAATATACCGCCTGAAAATCGGTTGCAGCCCAAATCTTTTTTCGAAGCCGCTCCAGCTGTTGATATTCATTATCCCAAGGTTATGTGTCGTGAACATCGAAGGAGCCAAACGTTTCAGAACCCAATGATAAACACCTGAATAATTAGGAACACCAATTAATAAAATACCTCCCGTTTTGAGAAGTTTAAGGTGGCTGTCTATAACCGGAATCGGGTCATCAAAATGCTCAAGGAACCCAAGCGAAAAAACAATGTCGAACAAGGGAAGATCTGAATTGTCGGCAAACAGGTCCCGTTCATACAATTGCACATCAATTCCTGCCTTTGAAAAGGTTTCTTTTGTTTGCTCGTTTCCTGCACTTGAATAGTCGAGGGAATATGCCTCATAACCGAACCGCCTGGCCATATAAAGCAGGTATTCGCCCCTGCCCCCTCCGATTTCGAGGGCAGTAAGTCCTTTTACTGCTGGAAGATGCCGGTCGAATGTCGCCAGGAGCTCCAAAACACTGAGGTTTGGACGACTGATATTCTTTTTCTCGTTTCCCGATTTCCAATAAGATTCCCAAAAGTTCTGGCCGGTAAGTTTCTCCGAATTCATGTATACGTCAACTGAAGATTGATTAACAGGCAAAGTTAGAAAATTCTGCCTTCTTGCAGTTTTCCGGTCTTTATTCTTAATTTTGCCGGGAATTCATAAGTTTATGGTGATCAGAAATACAAAAGTACTCGTGACCGGCGGGGGTGGGTTCATCCCAAGCCATCTTGTTGAGGAATTGGTCAGGAGGAATTGTGAAGTCACGGCAATTGTACATTACAACTCGTTTAACCGCTGGGGCTGGATTGATTATTTCCCTGATGAAGTAAAGAAAAATGTCAATGTTTTCAGCGGCGACATCAGGGATCCGAACGGAGTTCGTGAAGCAATGAAGGGATGTGAGGTAGTGTTTCACCTGGCGGCCCTCATTGGCATACCTTACTCATACCACTCACCTGACGTGTATATTGATACCAATATCAAAGGGACCCTCAATGTTTTACAGGCAGCACGGCAGCTTGAAGTTAAAAAGATCATCCATACTTCGACATCCGAAGTGTATGGAACTGCACAGTTTGTCCCAATTACCGAGGAACACCCTGTAAACCCCCAGTCTCCTTATGCTGCATCAAAGGCGGGAGCCGATTTCCTGGCACTCACATTCTACCGTTCATTCCAGACTCCTGTTGTAGTAGTCAGGCCTTTTAATACCTATGGCCCGCGTCAGTCGGCCAGGGCCATAATCCCTACCATCATTACCCAGATCCTCAGCGGGAAAACGAAACTCTCACTGGGTTCCGTTATACCCACGCGTGACCTGAATTTCGTAAAGGATACCGCCCGCGGATTTATCCAGGCTGCCGAAAGTGAAACAGCCCTGGGGGAGGTGGTTAACCTTGGCAGTAATTTCGAGATATCCATCGCTGACCTTGTGAAAAAAATTGCATTACTGATGGGGGCGAGTATAGAAGTTCAAAGCGTGACAGAACGGCTGCGCCCTGAGAAATCTGAAGTTGAACGCCTTTGGGCCGATAACCGCAAAGCAAAAACCCTGCTCAATTGGGCACCGGAATACAGCCTTGAGCAAGGCCTGGCCGAAACCATAAACTGGTTCAGCGCTCCCGGCAATATGCAGTTTTATAAACCCGATCTTTACACAATTTAACGTATGAAGGCTGTAATTCTCGCTGGCGGCAAAGGCACAAGGCTTAAACCTTACACAACTGTCATCCCTAAACCGCTTGTCCCGGTGGGCGAAAGAGCCATCATCGACATCCTGATCTCAAGGCTTGTCAAATGCGGGGTCGATGAAGTGACCATCTGTCTGAACCACTTTGCCGAGATCATCATGGCTTTCCTGGGCGATGGTTCCAGGTACGGGATAAAAATCAACTATTCTATAGAGGATGAACCCCTGGGTACTGTTGCCCCGATCAAACTGATCCCCGGCCTCCCCGAAAATTTCCTCGTGATGAACGGAGACCTGCTGACTGATCTTGATTTCAGGCAGCTTTTCGCACGCCATGTTGAACAACAGGCCCTGCTAACCGTTTCGACCTACCACCGGACGACAAAAATCGATTTCGGGGTTCTTGAACTGGATCCGGCCGATAATAAAGTAACCGGTTTCCGCGAAAAACCTGAATATTCATTTAACGTCAGCATGGGCGTTTACGCCATGAACCGCAAAGTCCTCGAATATGTCCCTCATAAAAAGCCATTCGGCTATGATAACCTTATGCTTCTGCTGCTCGAAAAACAGATTCCGGTGAACGTGTTTCCTTATTCGGGATACTGGCTCGACATAGGCAGGCCCGATGATTATGAAAAAGCCAACGAAGATCTCGTAAAGCTTTCTGACATTCTTTGAAAACCATTCTTGTCACCGGGGCAGATGGGTTCATTGGCAGGGCGGTGGTAAAACGCCTGCTGCGTCAAGGGTTTGATGTAACCCCTTTTGACCTTCCGCAGGGAAACATTACCGACCCCGCATCCCTTGACCAGTTTGATTCAAAAAAAATCGATCATGTGATCCACCTGGCCGGGAAAACCTTCGTGCCTGACAGCTGGAAAGATCCAGGCGACTTTTATAATATTAACCTGATGGGCACCGTGAATGTCCTCGAGTTCTGCCGCAAAAAAGCAACAGGCCTCACGTACATCAGCTCTTATCTCTATGGATCGCCCGAATACCTTCCGGTCGACGAAAATCACCCGGTCAAATCATACAATCCATACAGCCATAGTAAACTTCTTGCCGATAACACCTGCCAGTTCTATGCCTCGAATTTCGGGATGAAAGTAAGCATCCTCAGGCCATTTAATGCTTATGGCCCTTCCCAGCCTTCCCACTTTCTGATACCCGAGATCATCGATATGGTTACTGATCCGTCAGTTCAGGAAGTCAGGGTCATGGACCTCAGGCCAAAAAGGGATTATGTGTTTATTGATGACCTTGTGGATGGCATTTTCAGGACCATTGACGGAGAAGCCGGAATTTACAATGTCGGCAGCGGGCAGTCGGTAAGCGTGGAGGATCTTATCCTGACTGTGATGCGACTCACCGGCATCCGCAAGCCTTATAAAGCAAAAGGCAAGGAAAGGCAGAATGAGATTTTTGACCTGTATGCAGGGATAGAAAAGATCCATCGTTCGCTCGGATGGAAACCACTTACCTCCCTTGAAGAAGGCCTCAGTAGATGTATCAGTCTGGTATAGCTTTCAGGCTCATGTCAAGACTGCGGATATGATGGGTAAGAGCCCCCACAGAAATGAAATCAACACCACTCAGGGCATACTCCCTGATATTTGCTTCGTTGATCCCGCCTGAGGCTTCGCTCTCAAATCTTCCGCCAATCAATACTACAGCTTTTTTAAGATCGGCAGGGGTGAAATTATCAAGCATGATGCGGTCAATGCCTCCCTGTTCAAGCACCTGCTGAAGTTCATCGAAATTCCTTACCTCTATCTCGGTTTTCAGATCTTTTCCGCTGGACTTCAGGTAGGCCTGCACCGATTCAATCGCCTTGACGATCCCACCAGAGTAATCCACATGGTTATCCTTGATCAGGATCATATCATACAGGCCAATCCTGTGGTTCATGCCTCCACCCTTACGCACTGCATACTTCTCAAGCTCCCGCAGCAGGGGAGTAGTTTTCCTTGTGTCAAGGATTTTCGCATGCATCCCTTCAAGCAAACGAACAAGCCTGTTTGTGGCTGTGGCAATACCGCTCAGCCTTTGCATGAAATTCAGCACCAGCCTCTCCGATTGAAGAATTGACGAGATACTGCCGGAGACTTCAAAGGCAATATCACCTGACTTCACCGCTTCACCGTCATTTATATCAGGCTTCATGACCAGCTTCTGGTCAATGTATGCGAATACCTTTTCGGCAACATTCATTCCACATAATATGCCATTTTCCTTTACTATCAGCCTTGCACGACCGGTGGCCGAAACCGGTATGGTCGACCGGGTCGTATGGTCGCCATCCCCGATATCTTCGGCTAGTGCCTTGGTAATGATCTCGTCGAGGTTCATCCTTTATTCTGTTTGTAATTGAAATAAATAGATCCTGAATTCCCCCTGGCTTTTTCTCATCAGGAAATACAGGCTGTATTTTTTGCCTCCTGCAGTGATGTTCCCCATGACGAACTTTGAACCATCGGGAGAGGTCCCATCCTTGTTTACAACGACATTGCTGACAGGCCTGCTGCTGAAAAAATCCTTGATGATCCTTGATCCCTGGGATTTGCTGTAAGTGTCTTTGAACCCCGGGATGTTCAGGTCGACCATATCGTTGAAATATTTCCCGAGGCTTTCGGCATCACCTTTTCGGATAGCTTCGGTGACCTCCGTAACTGGTGAGGTCTGAATGAAGGAAGTTAAAGAAAGCAAAATGCAGGAAATGCAAAGTAGTCCAAACAACCTGAACATGTCAGTATTTTTTCCAAAAGTACTACTTTTAATCACTCCCGGCAAATTCCCCGCCCCTGGTGGCGGAACCCGGGTACAGGGCTCTGCCCTGGTGGGAATACCTGCTTATTTATTACGATATTTGCATACCCGAAAAGCAACACTTTATGAAGATCAGGTTTATCGTAATTGGCAAAACCGAAGAGGAATATCTCCGTACCGGGATCAACCTGTACCTTGCCAGGCTCAGGCATTACATCTCGTTTGAATACCTTGAGCTGCCGGCCCTGAAAAACGCATCTTCACTAAGTATGCCCGAACAGAAAACCCGTGAAAGGGAACTGGTCCTGAAACATATTCAGTCAGGCGAACACATCGTGTTGCTCGATGAACATGGAAAACAGATGAAGTCGGCTGAACTGGCTGGCTTCCTGAACCGGAAAATGGTTTCGGGGATCAAATCACTGGTATTTGTCGTTGGCGGACCATTTGGTTTCGACCCTTCCATGAAAAATCCCGACGTTGAACTGATCTCCCTTTCGAAGCTTACTTTCTCTCACCAGATGGTGAGGCTGATCTTTGCCGAGCAGCTGTACCGGGCATTCACAATACTCAGGAACGAGGCCTACCATCACGAATGAAGCCATACACAAGGCTTCCATTAACATTTTTTTAACTAAATGGTTAACAAAAATTAACAACGATCGCTTTAACAGCTCGCATAGCTTTTATACATTTGCAGCACCAAAATTTTAACATATATGGTTGAGACGGATATTAAAGCCCTGAATGAACGGATCCAGAAGGAAAGTGCCTTCGTTGACATGGTCACAATGGAAATGCATAAAGTGATCATTGGCCAGAAACATATGATCGAACGGCTCCTGATAGGCCTTCTGGCCAACGGACATATTCTCCTTGAGGGTGTGCCCGGCCTGGCAAAGACCCTGGCCATCAAAACCCTGGCCAACATCATCGAAGCGAAATTCAGCAGGATACAGTTCACCCCCGACCTGCTTCCTGCCGACCTCGTGGGAACCCTGGTCTACAGCCAGAAACGTGAGGAATTCCAGGTCAGGAAAGGACCTCTTTTTGCTAATTTTATCCTGGCGGATGAAATTAACCGTTCCCCCGCCAAGGTTCAGAGTGCGCTCCTCGAAGCAATGCAGGAAAGGCAGGTGACTATCGGTGACCAGACCTTTGCCTTACCTGAACCCTTCCTGGTACTGGCTACCGAAAACCCCATCGAACAGGAGGGTACATATCCTCTTCCCGAAGCCCAGGTCGACCGTTTCATGCTTAAAGTAGTTATCAGCTATCCTGATAAGAAAGAAGAAAAACTCATAATCCGCCAGAACATCGGGAATGAAGCTGCCGCTTCAAGCACCATTGTTAAAACTGAAGACGTCCTCAGGGCCAGAGCTGTCGCAAGAGAGGTTTACCTCGATGAGAAAATTGAGAATTATATCACCGACATTGTTTTTGCTTCCCGTTTCCCTGCTGATTATAAACTGAAGAAATTTGAAGGGCTGATCAGCTACGGTGGATCTCCCAGGGCAAGCATATATCTTGCACTTGCAGCTAAAGCCTATGCATTCATCAAACGCAGAGGCTATGTAATCCCCGAGGATATCCGCGCCGTGGCTCACGATGTGCTCCGCCACCGCATCGGACTCACATACGAAGCTGAAGCCGAGAATATCACGTCAGAAGATATTATTAATGAAATCCTTAATACTGTAGAAGTACCGTAGTAGGGATTAGGGGTTAGGGATTAGGGATTAGGGATTAGGGATTTGAAACCAACCCCCAACCCCCAGACCCCAGCCCCCAACCCCCAACCCCCAAACAATGGAATCCTCCGAACTCTTTAAAAAAGTCCGTAAGATCGAAATAAAGACGAGAGGTCTGTCTAACCACATTTTCTCCGGACAGTACCACTCGGTCTTCAAAGGGAGAGGTATGGCCTTCAGCGAAGTGAGGGAATATCAGTTCGGCGATGATATCAGGAACATCGACTGGAATGTGACAGCTCGTTTCAACCACCCTTATATCAAGGTCTTTGATGAGGAAAGAGAACTTACAGTCATGCTGCTGATCGACGTTAGTGCATCGAACCACTTCGGGACGCAAAAAACCCTTAAAGAAGAAGTTATCACCGAACTGGCAGCTGTCCTCGCTTTCAGCGCCATTCATAATAATGACAAGGTAGGGGTGATATTTTTCACCAACAGGATTGAGAAATTCATTCCTCCCAAGAAAGGCCCCTCACATATCCTCAGGATCATCAGGGAGCTGGTTGATTTTAAACCTGAAAATAAGGCTACTAATCTCACAGAACCCCTGCGTTTTCTGACAAATGCAATAAAAAAGAGGTGTACGGCTTTCGTGATCTCCGACTTCCAGGACCATGGCTTTGTTGATGCCCTGAAAATTGCGAATAAAAAACATGACCTCATCGGTGTGCAGATCTTTGATGAACGTGAAACGATTTTGCCTGATGTTGGACTGATCAGGGTAAAAGATGCCGAAACCGGTTCTGAACAATGGGTCGATTCATCAGATTTTCGCCAAAGGGCATACTTCAGGAAATGGCACGAAGATCAGCAGGCTTTTCTAAATGATACTTTTTTGAGAAGCGGGGTCGACTGGGTAAAGATACGTACTGACCAGGATTATGTAAAACCCTTGTTGAATCTTTTCAAACGAAGAAGCGCCCGCAGGTAATTGGTAATAAAATAAATTGAAATTGATCATTCAGAAATCAATAAGCTTCATGCGTAACATCGGTATCATCTGTATCGTTTTTTTGCTTATGACCGGCTCCCCCTCATTTGCCCAGGATGTCAGCGTTAGCGCGAAATTTGATACCGCAGCGATGCTGATCGGCGACCATGTCGGGCTCAGGCTGCAGTTCAACGGCCCTGCCGGGGTCAGGGTGGAATGGCCTGTATTCAATGATACGATACTTGGTAATATTATAATTATTGGCCGGTCAAAGATCGACAGCAGTTTTACTCCCGATAAGAAAACCCTAACCCTGAAACAGGAGCTCAATATTACCTGTTTTGACTCAGGCTTTTACACACTTCCACAGATCCCTTTCAGGTACAGGCTTCTTCCCGATACGTCAGTAAAAACAACATCCACAGGACTAAGTATGCTGATGGTGCATACACTGAAGGTCGATACTACCATCGCGATTAAACCCATCAAAGGGCCAATCGGGATACCCCTGACTTTCAGGGAGATCCTGCCTTACCTCCTTATAGGCCTTGCTGTTATTGCAATAGTGCTGGCCCTGGTCTGGTACCTGAAGAAGAGGAAAAAGAACGAACCTTTGATCACGTTACGGCCTAAAGTCAGGCTTCAGCCTTACGAAAAAGCTTTACAGGGGCTTGAGAAACTAAGGGTAAAAAAATTATGGCAGGAAGGGCATGTGAAGGAATACCACAGCGAACTTACTGATATCCTCAGAAACTACATCGAAGAGGGATTTAATATTCCTGCTCTTGAGAGTACCACTTATGAGATCATGGAACAGATGAAAGCGCGTCAGGGATTTTCAAAGCAGGTGCTCGAAAAGGTAAATCATCTGCTGCAGACTGCCGATATGGTCAAGTTTGCAAAATCAATCCCCCTTCCCCAGGAGAATGATGCAGCCCTGAAAACAGGAATTGAATTCATAAATGATACAGCCAGGCCTGTGGCAGCAGTGCCACTGGAAGAAACAGTGAAGCAGATCAATAGCACAACTCAATTATAAAAACCATGCACGGACTGACCTTTGCAAATCCGGGTTTCCTTTTCCTTTTGCTGATAGTACCGGCACTTGCTGTCTGGTATTTTTACAGGAGAAGGATGAACCAGGCTGTAATTCAGGTAAGTTCAACCAAAGGGTTCAGGAAGGATTATGTTCAATGGAGGCATTATGTTTACAATGGATTGTATGTCACACGCCTCCTTGCAATCGGCCTGCTGATCCTCGCCCTTGCAAGGCCACAGACCAGCCTCAGCAGGCAGTCGGTGAACGTCGAAGGAATTGACCTGGTAATTGCCCTCGACATCTCCGGATCCATGCTGGCCCAGGATTTCAGGCCCGACAGGCTGGAAGCTGCAAAGGAAGTTGCAATGGAATTTATTGATGGCAGGCCAAACGACAGGATTGGGCTGGTGGTGTTCAGCGGGGAGTCATTTACCCAATGCCCCATTACCACCGACCATGCTGTACTGAAGAACCTGTTCAAGGAAATCAAGAGCGGAATGATTGACGATGGAACTGCACTTGGAGATGGCATGGCTCTTGCAGTAAGCAGGCTTAAAGACAGTAAAGCTGTCAGTAAGGTGATCATCCTGCTTACCGACGGGGTAAATAATATGGGTTCGGTTGATCCGCTCTCAGCCGCTGAAATTGCAAAACTCTATGGCATAAGAATTTATACCATTGGCATCGGCACTATGGGATATGCACCTTACCCTGTTCAAACCCCATTCGGGATCCAGCTTCAGCAGATGAAGGTCGAGATCGATGAGCCTTTGCTTGTCAAAATATCAGCGATGACCGAAGGAAAGTATTTCAGAGCCCAGAACATCACTAAACTCAGGGAAATTTACCGTGAGATTGATAAAATGGAGAAAACCAGGATAGACGTTACCGAGTTCAGGAAAAAGAAAGAGGAATTCCTGCCGCTTGTACTCATCGCTTTCCTTTTCCTTGCTCTCGAAGGATTTGTTAGATATACAATTTTAAAGACCATACCTTAAACTAAAGCATGTTCAGGTTTGCACATAGTATATTTTTCCTGGCGTTTCTCCTGATTCCGCTTTTAACCGCGGTTTTCATCCTTTTCATGATCAGGCGGAAGAAAGCAATGGCAAGATACGGGGAAAGCAGTTTGCTCAGGATCCTTGCCCCGGATTTTTCCATGGCCAAGCCTGTTATTAAGTTCATCCTGATCTCTCTTGCATTGTCGGCCGTTATCATGGCACTGACTGATCTGCAGTCAGGATCTAAAATCGAAAAAGTCAAAAGAAAAGGCATAGACCTTATGATCTGCCTTGATGTTTCCAACTCAATGATGGCCCAGGACCTCAGGCCCTTCCGACTGGAACGTGCAAAACAGGCCATTTCAAAACTTATCGACAAACTTGAGGGCGACCGTATCGGACTTATCGTTTTCGCCGGGAAATCATATACGCAGTTGCCAATAACAACAGACTATGCTGCAGCTAAACTCTTTGTCAGCACAGTAAACACAGGGATGGTCCCCACCCAGGGTACAGCTATTGCGGAGGCGCTTAAACTGGCAACTTCGAGCTTCGGGGAAACAAAGCATAACAAAGCGATCATCCTGATCACCGATGGGGAAGATCATGAAGGACAGGTGCTTGAACAGTCTGAAGCAACTGCTAAAGCCGGGATAACTATTTATGTCATCGGGATGGGACTTCCCGAGGGCGCCCCGATACCGGTTTTTGATGGGGATATACAAACCGGGTATAAAAAAGACAGGGACGGAAATACCATCATCAGCAAACTTGATGAAACCACCCTGAAACAGATCGCAAATGTGGGAAAGGGCATGTATATCAGGGCGAGTAACTCTGATGCCGGAATGAACACTGTGCTTGACGACCTTGAGAAGATCGAGAAATCTGATATTGAAAGCAAGCAGTTCTCTGACTTTGAAAGCAGGTTCCAGTATTTTGCCGGCCTTGCCCTGCTGATACTGATACTCGATCTTTTCGTTTTTGAAAAGAAAACAGGATGGATTAAAAATATTAAACTGTTCAGGGACATTTAATTATGAAAACAAAGCTGATCCCATTGTTTCTTTTGTTCATGCTGAGCTCTTCTTTGTTTGCCCAGAAGGAAAATACGCTTTTGCGGCAGGGGAACAAGCAGTATAATAAAGGGGACTATAAAGAGGCAGAGAAAGATTACCGTAAAGCACTTGAAATAAATAAAGAATCTGTAAAAGGGAAATTCAACCTTGGTACAGCCATCTACCAGGAAAAGAATTTTGAAGAATCGGCTAAATTGTACGGTGACCTGGCAGGAAAGAACCAGGACAGGGACATCCAGGCCGGGATCTACCACAACATGGGGAATTCATTTCTTGAAGCAAAGCAATACGACAAGAGCATACTTGCATATAAGAATGCCCTGATGAATAATCCCTCAGACATTGATACCAAATATAACCTTGAGTATGCAAAGATGATGCTGAAAAAACAACAGGAGCAGCAGAAAAAGGACCAGGACAAGCAGAATAAGGATAAACAGGATAAGAAGAAAGACAAGCAGGATCAGAAAAAGGACCAGCAAAAGCAGGATCAGAAGAACCAGCCTCCCCAGGACCAGAAAAAACTGAGTAAGGAAGATGCAGCAAGAATGCTTGAAGCATTGAAGAATGATGAAAAGAAAACCATGCAGAAAGTAAAGAAGGAGAAAGCCAAGGTGCAGGTGGTGGGAATCGAAAAGGACTGGTAAGGCGTTTTCTGTATCTTTGAAATGTTAATTTTTGTACAATAATATATATATGGTGTTCAGAAGGCTTTTATTGACGGCGGTGTTTCTTTTTATGATAGCAGCCGGCTTTGCCCAGGATGTTACATTCCAGGGTTCGGCAAAGTCGACTGTCTCTCTGGGAGAATCATTCACCCTCACTTATACCCTGAACAGCCAGGGAGCTGATTTCAGGGGGCCAAGGATAACCGGCTTCGATATCATCAGTGGCCCGTTTACTTCCACTTCCTCCAGCATTCAGTCAGTAAACGGGCGCACGACCATGTCGGTGCGCTATTCTTTCCAGTACATTCTGCAGGCCAACAGGGAGGGCAGTTTCGATATTCCTCCGGCCACCATTACAGTCGACCGGCGCACCATAACATCGAACTCCTTAACAATCAAGGTTGTGAAAAATGGTTCGGGCCAGCAGGGAACAAGCCAGGGCCAGCAATACGGCAATACCCAGCAGCAAAGCAGTCCCCAGGCCGGACCGAATGATGTAATGCTGAAAGCTTATGTAAGCAATTCATCCCCCCAGCAAGGCGAAGCAATTACAGTTACATATAAGATTTATACCAAAGTCCCTGTTTCCCAGATAGCATTTACGAAAGAACCCTCCTTCCCGGGTTTCTGGTCGCAAAGCCTGACAAAAGAAAAGGAAAAACTTCAGCAGTATACACAGGTAATTGACGGTCAGCAATATATTGTTGCTGATCTGCGCAAGTACACTCTTTTTCCCCTCAAAAGCGGGAAACTTACTATCGAACCGCTCGAACTCGATTGCCAGGCCCAGATAAAACGTCAGACAAAAAGCCGCACTGGTGACCCTTTCTTTGACGATTTTTTCAACGACAGCTTCTTTAATACTTCATATACACCGGTTGAGAAATCTCTTCGTGCAAGTGCGCTCGTGATAAATGTCAAGGCCCTCCCTTCTAATGGTGTACCTGATGATTTTGCCGGTGCGGTTGGGAGCTTTACATTCAGAACCGAACTTGATAAAACCAAAATCAAAGCCAATGAGGCAATAAATCTTAAGTGTGTTGTGAGCGGGGAAGGCAACCTGCAACTTATCGATAAACTCAATGTGATTTTCCCTCCTGATTTTGAAACGTATGACCCAAAAGTAACCAATGATATCAGGTCTTCTGATAAAGGTGTAAGCGGCTCACAGGTCTTTGAGTATCTTATTATCCCGCGAAAACCAGGCAAATTTACGATCAAACCTATATCCTTCTCTTACTATGATCTCAGAAAAGGGAAATATGCTACCCTCACCAGCCCCGAATACACCATCGATGTTGAAAAGGGGACCGGGGAAGCCGCGAACGTGACGTATTCCGGTTCAAACCATGAAGAGATAAAATATATCGGCAGTGATATCCGCCATATTAAAAATCAGGCTATGAAATTGTCGCCTTCAGGAGAAACCTTTTTCGATTCCCTGGCTTTTTATATCTGGCTTGTCTTTCCGGTAATTGGTTTCTTCATCTTCATCCTGCTGTTCAGGAAATTCAGTGAACGCAGAAGCGATGTTGTGCTGATGAAGAACATTAGGGCGACAAAAGTTGCACGAAAACGCCTTAAGAAAGCTGAGCTTTACCTTAAGGAACAGAAACAACAGGATTTTTACATCGAAATCTCCCAGGCCCTTTGGGGTTACCTGGGGGATAAATTCAGCCTGCCCCTGGCCGAATTGTCCATTGAAACTGTAAGACAAACACTTATTAGCAAGACAGTTAATGAGGAGATTATCCAGAATTTCATCGATACTCTGAATAATACCGAATATGCACGCTTCGCCCCGGGCGAAAAATCGGTGAATATGGAAAGGATCTATAACGAAGCTCTTGCGGTGATTTCAAGAATAGAAAGGGAACTGAGATGAGACAGGATCTTAATTTCACCAAATGCCTCCGGGCTTTGATCTTTCTGATGCTGGCCCTTGGTCTTTCAGTTGCTTATTGTTCAGATAATCAATTGACAATAGCAAAAGGAAATACGGCCTATTCATCAGGAAAATACCAGGAAGCTATCGATACCTACATGAAGGTAGCTGATCAGGGTCTTGAATCCCCTGATCTCTATTACAACCTTGGGAATGCATACTTTAAGCTGAATGATATACCCCATGCCATACTGTGGTATGAACGCGCAAGGAAAATCAACCCTGGCAGCGAGGATATAAATTTCAACCTGAGTGTTGCAAACAGCAAGATAACAGATAAGATAGAACCTCTTCCGGAATTTTTTATAAAACGCTGGTTGAGGTCGCTTACTGAACTGCTTTCTATCGATGCATGGGCGACTGGAGGGATCGTTTTCCTTATCCTTGCTCTGCTGTTCTTCTCAATGTTCATTGCTTCAAGGGTTCTTCTTCTGCGTAAGTTAGGTTTCTGGTCGGGCTTTGCTTCACTCATTCTTGCCGCTGTTTTCCTTTTATTTTCATGGGGAAGCTACCGTTCCCAGAAATCCGATCAGTCGGCTGTGATCCTCAATCCCACCGTAACAGTTAAAAGTTCTCCCGACGAAAAGAGCACTGATATTTTCGTCATCCATGAAGGATGCAAAATCCAACTCCTCGATCATATCGGAAACTGGTATGAAGTCCGCATTGCCAATGGCAGTGTAGGCTGGGTCGAGCAGGGGAATTTTGAAAAGATCTGAGCGTACCTTCCCTCATTATTTTTTACAGCTGAAATTTTTTTTGCTGATTAGGTTTTTTCCTTTATATTTGTTCGTTTAAAGGAGAAACCGTATAATCAAACCTAAAACTATGAAAAATAGACATTTACCCTCTCTATTACGGAATGCTTTCGTCGGATTGTTTCTACTCGTCCTTGCTTCTGTGACCTTTGCCGGCAATCCTGTTGACAAGGGACCCAAACAAAATGATGATCCCCTCTTTCGTCTGAAAGCAAATCAGACCACGGGCATTATTTCAGCAGCAGATGTGCTTAAAGCAAGGGAACAGGCAGAGCAGGCAGGTACTAAATCTGCGTCGAAACTTGACCTTAACTGGGTTCCCCTGGGTCCTACAAATATTGCCGGCCCCGTTTGGTCAGCGATTTTTGACAACCGCGATGCGACGGGTAATACGGTTTATGCCGGCGCCCCCAACGGTGGTCTCTGGGTCTCCACAACTTTAGGTCTGACCTGGCATCCTATTGGTTCTCCTGACGGGAACATCCCAAGGGTGTCATGTATCGCACAGTCGAAAAGCGGCGTTTTTTATGCCGGGACCGGACAGGTTTTTAAAGATTCTTATAATATTGGGAACGGGCTTTACCGTTCAACTGATGGTTTGAATTTCTCTATCGTCCCCGGAACTACTTTCAACCCCCATTGGCTGGGTATTGCACAACTCGCAGCAGATCCCAGGAATGAACGTATGTATGTTGCTACTATCGGTGGGATATATTATTCTGATAATGGCACCGACTGGACAACAGCCCTGCCGGGGTATGCAAATGACGTTTGCGTTGGCAGCGATGGAACGGTTCTCGCTGCTCTTGGTGATTCAGTATATATTGCAAAAGGCGGTGACATTAATAATTTTGTTCTCCTCAGCACGGGTGATGCATCTAAACTTCCCGTTAAAAATGTTGGCTGGGCAAGGGTTGCTATCGCTCCTTCAAACCCTCAAGTGATGTACGCCTCCTTATGTCAACCTTCAGGCTTCATGCAAGGTGTTTATTGCTCTGTCGACGGTGGTACCACATGGACCCTTATTTTCCCTGCAAACTCATCATTTGAACCTTATGGTATTAATGGCATTTCTAGTAATGCTATCGCAGTGGTTCCGAATAATCCGGACCAGATTTTTATAGGATCCAAAAAAATGTGGTTGGGAAGCAGA
>SESA01000432.1_pt1 | contig 27230 bp, 28 predicted proteins | sample 3171451 | NCBI WGS metagenome assembly SESA01 (sample SAMN06051862, study PRJNA518727) | freshwater metagenome | biome: subpolar coniferous forest; feature: holomictic lake; material: water; isolation source: holomictic Lake 227, 8 m depth | place: Canada: near Kenora, Ontario | collected...
TCTATACCTTTCTGATTCCGCTGTCCACGTATTTAATCCGGGTATCCCTGCGACCATCGTGCGGCCGCCTCTAGTTCCGAGGTGTCACCAGGGTGCCCGACTCCGTCCCAGTTTTCTGTAGCGGCGTCCGCAGCGCAGTTGCCGCACTTTGCGCAGTCTCCGCGTCCGGGGCAAGTGGCATCCGGTAAGGATATTTTTTCATTTTTTTGCTTGCGTGCGTCAGGGTACCCTCCCGCCATACGGTCCTCATTGCACCCTACGCAATATTCGAACTCTGCCGAGATGCTGGTTCCGCATCTTCCACATTTGTGTTCTATCTTGGTTTTCATTTTAATGTCCTCGAATCTCGTGTATATCAGGTACACTACTATTATAATACACAAACCTGCAAGTTGTCAACCCCTATCTTTAATCTCCCTATGAGAAAACCTAAAATTTGCGTGCAGGCGTTTTCTCCCATATCATTTCGAGGGGGTTCCAGCGGAATCGGTGCGCCTTGATTTCTGCGAGCACTATTCTGAATCGCGCCGGTGATAAACTCATACCGTCGTTGAACTCGACAGGTTTACCTTTTTTGATGTCAGTTTTTATCTGCTCAAATGTTTTCATAGTGCCCCCGTGTTAAAATGGTACGCCCACTCGGTCGCATCACATTTTAAAATTTTAAATGTACCCTCTATCTTGTCGACATTTATCAGCGCCATCGCTGACCAGATTTTTTTGGAAGTATACACTTTAAAAACTTTACGCTCGTAATTCCACACGGCCAAAATAACCAGCGCCCCAGCGTTCTGCCACCGCTGCATTTGTTCCGCCTGCAGCGCAGATAACTTTCCGCCCGTTACCTTCACCTCTATCCAGATAAGTTTTCCCTGGTAGCAAATCAATGCGTCGGGGTCCCCGTTGCTGAACATTCCGCCGTGTTGCTTTCGTGCGTAACAGCATTCCAGCGTTTTTAATTTGTTGATTAGTTTAGTCGTCACTGTATTTTCATTCATACGATTATTATATTAAAAACCCGGGGCCTGCGCCCCGGGTCTAATTAATAGAGTAGAGGCCTTACTTCGCTTTCAGGTCTTTGCTCTTAATTATTTCCCACAGTTTTTTCATCAACTGCGTCACGGGCACCGGCTTGGTCCCGAACATCTGCCCGAGGGTCATGTCCTTCACGGGAGTGAAGTCTATCATATAACCGGCCAGGCCTTTCTTCGCTACCACAGGTTTCTTGTCTGCCATTTTATTATTCCTCCGTCTCGTTTGTTATCGCTTTCATTTCCAGGCCCTCTATCTCTTTTACTGCTTTGCCGGCGATGCCCTGGATATCGCCGTACATTCCGACCGTCGACGTCATCACGTTCGACAACTGCTCTTCGCGTTTTGCCCACGATTTCGTCACCGCCTTTTTTTCTTTTAACAGGTCCTCTTGCATTCCCGTGAACGCCTCTACGATTGCCTGTACCCGCTGTTTGAATTTCAACCCGGTCATATAACCGTAGAGTATTTCCATCTTGGACGCCTGACCCTCGCCGGCGCCGCGTGCCAGCGTCACCTCTATCAGGGACTGCCTGAGTAAAGTAGCGATAGGGATTATCAAGTCCAGTTTGCAAACCCATACGCCATCTATTATATCAAACCCTGTCACATCCTTGGGCAGTGTCTGCGTCACCAGGATAGCGATGTCAGACTTTGCCGCACGCTGGTCTTCTCGCAATTTCACGAGCCAGCCGTCCGACCACGCCTTGGTGCGTTTCGACTCCCAGATTACCGTACCGCAGAGTTTACCGGTGGAATCTTTCACCTCCTGAATGCAGTCGGCGCCATTGATTCCTTTTGGTACGGGCGCTATCACGTCGTGCAAGAATTTCGCCCGGAGAACCTTCTCCAGTTCGAGTTCCTGAACCTCGCCCTGTATCTGATTCGACCCCTGCTCCGCTTTCTGCTTCAGTTCGGCGATGATGGTCTGCATGGAGGTTATGGTCTGTTCTTTCTCGGCCACTTTCAATCGGGCAGCGTCTTCCGCCTCTTTTCGCGCCGTGAACCTGGTCGTCTCCAGCTGTTCTGAAATGCGCGTCTCGATAGTAATGTCCATCTCGCGTTTCGCTTCATCGAGCGCTCGCATCTTTTTCATCGCTTCTGCCTGGGTAGACTGGGCGGTGGCGAGTTTCGCAGCTGCCTCGTCAAGGTCTACAGCAAGGCGTAGGCGAACTTCTTTAGCCTCGTCTAATTCCTGTCGCAGCGCCTCTTCCCTCGACTTGGACTCTTTCTCCGCAGCCACCCGTGCCTTACCTGCCTCCTCGGCCGCTATCTTTGACCTCAGGAGAGTCTCCTGCGCCTCCATCGTGTCGGCCATTTGGTGCAGCTGTTTTTCGTATTCTTTCTTTACCTGCACCAACATCGGCCCTGCGAGGGTTTCCGTGAGTAGAATTTCCTCGTGGCAGTGCGGGCAGATTATCATTGGCTCGTTCTTCATTTCTTTGCCTCCTTAACTTTCTTGGTGGGAATCCACCCGTACGTCAGTTTCAGTGCTTTGAGCATTTCCGGTGTTCTCTTGCGAGTGTCGGCGTCCAGGAATTCCTGAATACCTTTCCACCCGCGTTTCTCCGACCACGCTATATGTGAATAGTCTGCGTCCGCCGACATCTTCACCTTGATGTTCGGAAAATACTGTAGGCAGTCTTTTATCAAAGGCACTAGGTGAAGTTCCAGATGGTTTATCTCCAGCTGGAATTCGTCGTGTACCTGGTTGATAAGTTTTGACTTATAACCTTTCAGCAGATTCTGCACGCGCCACCCGGCGACCTTCACCATATCAGAACATGTTCCCTGGACCCAGCGGTTCACGCCTACGTATGACTGGTCTTTCGGCAGATGGTATCTGCGCCCGTAGCGGTTGAAGATGAACCCGCGACTGCCCAGCGTAGAGTCTATCTTTTTTACCAGCTGCTTGATTTTCGGGAACCGCGCGTGATATTTCGCCAGGAACTGCTCTGCCGAATACATCAGGCGAATGTTCTTGTCATCTGATACCAGAAGTTTTTCAAGTTCGGGTACATTAATCCCGGCAATCAGAGTCTTACCCAGACTCCGGAGACCGTGCCACTGGCGCGCCGCTGTCATCACCCGGTGTGATTCCGCCGCCTCGTTAAGTTCTTCCAGCGTAAAGGTACAGTAGTCCTTGGCGTTCTTCGGCATTACGGCGTACATTTCTTTCGCTATCTCTATGGCCCGGACCGTCTCGTCCACCGGCACGCTCAACTGCTGCGCCAGTTTGTTTCTGCCCATACCATAGATAATACCGAAGTTGATTTGTTTCGCCAGCTGCCTGAAGTATCCGAACAGTTTCGGGTTCTGTTCTTTACTGGGGAAGTTAGGGAATACACTCCGGGCGGTCGCCTCGTGCATGTCTTCGCCATCTTCCAGCGCCTTGAGCAGGAACTCCTCCTCTGCCACTTCTGCGAACAGCCGGAGTTCCATCTGGGCGTAGTCGAAAAAGAACATCGAGGTGTCTATCGCCCTGGGAACAAATGCCCTGCGAGTTTCGATAGCGTTTTCCGTTATCATATCCTCGAACTTCAGGCCATTCTGCACGGCCTTAGCCACGGACCCGGTCTTGGTCTGTGTAGAGAATTTTTCGAACCGTGTTATGTTCTGCAGGTTTGGTTCCCGGCAAGACATTCTACCCGACACCGTACCGTGGATGAAGAACTCCGAGTGCAGGCGTCCATCTGGGTCGGCGTGAGTGTTCAGGAACGGTCCGAAATAAGTACCCAGCGTCTTGGATTTACCGCGCCACACTTTCACCAAGGCGCACAGCGGGTCGTTGTATGATAATAGCGCCGCGTCATCGAGCGACGGTTGACCCTTGTTCGTGAGTGAGAAAGGTTTAAACCCTTTCGCTTCGAGAATCTCCCACAACTGCGGGTGAGAGGCGATGTCGAATTCCTTACCGGCCAGTTTGTAGATGGCCTGTTTGGCTACCTCTACATCATTGGTAAGAACCTCTACGCATTTTTTAATGAAAGGCATATCCAACTGAATGCCATTTATTTCCATTTGCGCCACCACCGGCGAGCAGGCGTTCTCCAGCTGGAACACCTCCATTATTCTGTTGTCGTGCAGGCGCACCCAGCGCTCACGTTCGTACTGCAGGCGCTTCAACACGAGGATAGTGTCCATCATAGCATACGGCCGTTCGAGTTCAAACGGAATCTGCTCGTGTCCGTGGCCATCGAAAGTAAGACCGTGCGCGTCCCGGTATTCTTTGATAGAGTCGCCCAGTTTGAGTTCGCCCATTTCTTTGCCGAGAGAATCAAGGCTGTAGGTGCGCTTGTTCTCGTCAAAAAGATGTGCTATCAACATCGTGTCAAGTACCCGCTTAGGTATCGACACACCGTCAATGTAGAACATCTTTATATCGAACTTATAGTTCTGTCCGGCGACTAGGTTGTTCTCGTGAATAACCGAGATAGCGTTGAGTTCTTTCACCGGTATAACCGGGGCTGTTTCTATATATCCCTTGCACAGTTCTATGCACTTGGGACCGTGCTTGTGCCCCTTGGGAGGCCAGGGGGTGGTCGGATTGTCTTTATCCCACTTCGGAGGTGCCTTGCAGTGCGCCGGGTGCCCGACGTGGCGCATATTCCAGTAGCCGGCGTGAATGGTCTTGCCATCGAAGAACGCACCCGCGACACCTATTATATGGTCACCGTGGAACGGACGCAACCCTGACGTTTCGGTGTCTATCGAGACCACCTTCTGCTTCTGTGCCAGCGTCCAGAACTTGGTCCAGTCCGCCAGCGTAACCCCGTATTCCTTTACCTTCGCGTCCTGAACTCCGGCCAGGTCAGGCCAGATGGATTCGGGTATCGGATTTTCTACTGTCGTAGACGCAGGGAATATTTCCATTGTCTTTTCTTGCATTATTTTTTCTCCTTGTGTGTAGGTTTGAATTGCATTACGTACTCGATTGATTCGGCCGTTATCGGCTCTTTGCGCTGCGCCGCTATGATGTGCGCCAACTTAAGTAACCCCTTTACATCACGTCCGACTATTTCAGGGTGTCTATAGGCGAACTTTTTTATCTCCATTGCTGGTATCTTTATGCCGCTGCAGGTCGCAAGTATTTCCCAGATTTTCCTCTGCTGGTCTATCGTAGGAACCTGGAAATTAACTTTCGCTGTGCACCTGCTCACGATGGCGTCATCTATTAAGGTGTCCCGGTTCGTGGTGAGAAACAGAATACCCTGATAGTACTCGAGCACCCGCAGAAAGACGCCGACAACTGCGTTCTGATTTATGTCGTTACCGCGCTCGTGGATGAACACATCTGCCTCGTCTATCAATAAGATAGCGCCCCAGCGTGTCGCACGCGCTAGCACGGTTTTCAGTTCGGTCTCCAGCGTTGTGGCAGTTGTACCCAGTTGGGAAGACTGAACCGTGTAGAGAGGCCGCTCCATCTTCTCGGAGAAAACCTCCGCGGTTAAAGTCTTACCCGTCCCAGGTATGCCGGAACACAGTACTATCGACCCGCCGGATTTCCCGCGTATGATGTCTTTGAATTCAGCGCGGTCGTGTTGCATAAGCAGCTGAATCAAGTCCATCTGGAAATCAGGCAACACGAGTTTGTTGCCGATGTTCTTATCATATTGATAATCCTCTACCTGCTTTACGTGAACCCAGACCTGCTGGTGTTTCTCCAGGTTGAACGCCAGCATTATCGGGTGCAGTGGAACGTCGAGCACCTCGTCATTTCCGTCGTCATCGGTAGAGTCGTCGCCGGTCTTTCTTTTCATATCCCAGAATGCACCGCAGGTAACTGGGGATTCGTCCTCCGTCTTTACCGGTTTCCACCTGCTCGGGTTGTCGTCGGATTCGTCTACATTGTCAATCACCAGCCGCGACTTCTTTCCGTCGACCTCGAGCATTATTGTCCCTGAACCCCAGTAATCCTTCGAGCAGAGTTCTGCGGGTCCGGTACCCATAACCTGTTTGCCGGTAGCGCCCCGGAGACGCATGTATTCCGCAATGTCCCGCTCGTGAGACGCTATCAGTTCTGCGGTCGCCAGTGTATAGTTTCTGTTGGTGAGAATATCCATGCAGTTGGATTTCTTCGCCTCCTCGCTGTACACCGTGATGGACCGTTCTTTCACGGAACCTTTTTTATAACACTTCATGTAGATGTCGACGTGCGCCGGGATTTTGTTTCGCGCTTTCACCAGTTCGATATTCGTAACTACATAGGGAAACATCACCCCGGATTCGGACTGGTAGAACAGCTGGTATTTCGGAGAGGTATAGATGTACTGTTTCATTATCGAAACCATCTGCTCCAGACTCCAGCACTTTACGTTTTTCGGGTTCTTCTGTATCTCGGCCCACAACTTTATAGCGTCCAGGGAGGCCTTGTGGCCCGGCTGGTCGCGGTCTGCGGTGAGCGCCTTATGTAACAGGTCTATCTGTTTATCATTCAGCGTCACCAGGTCCAGTTTCAAAGGTTCGCCGTCGTTATGATAACGCAGGAACGAGTCTATGTCTTTGAAACTCTTGTCTTTCAGGGAGGTCAGCGCCTGCCCACGTATAACTATTTTCATTTCGTTATTCCTCCCAGAACAACTGCTTGTCCGAAGATGGCAGGTCCTCGAACTTGTTGTACTCTTTCCACTCCGTCGGGGAGTGAATAGTCTCGCCAGATTCTTCGTACATCTGCTCATAAGACGAGCACGATTTATTGAAGGTAGCGTAAGGTACCGGGTCAGGCCAGCGTCCGCACCCTGCGAAAAGTGCCGAGAATAATTCGCTCAATGTCGACGCCTGATGGTAGGTGCATTTCTTCGCACAGTCACACCCGGGTTTCAGATGACTCGCTATGAGCGGGAACTTTTTGTTCACCTGATTCCATATCGAGATAGCGACCTGAACCGTGTCTGACTGTTCGCACGCCTGCAGCCGCTGGGCCATATAACCTTTGAGCGCGCCCAGGTTCACGGCGAACTTGTAATTGTGCGTCATACCCATCGGCATAAGGCACCGCGCTGCCTGGAAAGAACCCCACCCCTGTTTGATAATCTTCTGGTATAACTTTTTGTACTGGTGAACGTAGTCCAGAATTTCGTGATAGAGTTCCCGGTCTCCGCCGTTCTCCGGGTCGAGTTCTGCCGGCACTCTGAACCCAGCGTCCAAGCGGCTGTTATCTCTCACGCCCTGTGAGAAAAAAGTAGCGAGACGCTGCCTGGCGTGTTGGTCGAACGACGACCGCGAGGCCCCGCGAACTATGAATGAAAATAACACAGGTTCGACAGCCTGCGGAAGTGTCTGCCCGGAGAGCGCTGCTTTCACTACCTTGAACCGGTTCTCGGGAGATACGAGCGGCCACTTGGTTGCGTAGGTTTCGTCGCCCCAGGTCGCCACGGAAACCTCAAAAATAGTCTTGTACGGATTTACCGGACAGTCTATTAATTCGGTGGTTATGCCTTCCACGCCGCAGTGAAACTTCGTGCCCATATTCTCCATGTTGAGTTCGGGCAAGGTTCCCATCTGCGCGCGGAGTTCGTTCACTTCTTTACTTCTTTCCTGGTCGTTCATTTAGGTAACTCCTTTATCTTCTGCTCGATTTGTTTGATGCATTTTTCTATCGAATCTGTTGTGGTGTTTACCCGACACACACGGCCTTCCCTCGTCACGAAGTTGCGCATGTATAAATCAAATAAACCTTCCACCTGTTTAAAGTTCGGCTGCGACTCTATTTTCTCACCACGGTCAGTAATCCTCTTATATATTACCTTTTTATCAGCCGTAACGTATACAACTAATACGTCATTATCATTAAAGAACGCCTGCGCTTTCTTGGCGAACTTCTCGTAGATACTCAGGTTGGAAAACATCGGCCGCTTGAAATAGTCGGCATAGACTATATCTGAAATGAAAAAGCGTACGGCGCAAATATGCACATAGTCGTTCGCCTTTTCAAACGCTCTCCGCAGCGTATCTTTCCCTGCACCGTCGGGTCCCTCGAAAATTACTATCATAGCGGCACCTCCTGGGTGTAAGTGTGAAAACAATCCACGAGCAGATGCAGGTGAATGTAGGATATTTCTCCGCAACCTTTCGCCACTACCGAGTTCGCCGCGTGTAACATATAGTACAGGTCACCGATAAACTTTCGCGTGTCCATACCCCGCATATGTACGACATAGACCAGCGTCCCGCGTCTCACGTAACAGTGCTGGTAAGATATACAGCCATAACACGGAACCACGGCGCGGCGTCCAGTAAGTTCCCGGGCGAATTCGCGCCGGGATATTCTGACCAGGTCTTTCTCCATTTCGCGGTACTCGTCTTTCTCGCGCGCCCACACTTCCGGGGGAATCGTCGCCCGGATTTCTGGCAGCAGCGTTTTAAGAATACCTGGGGTCGAAACATAGTGCGCCTCCAGATTGCACTCCAGGGTATTGCCTATCTCGACACCGTGTTTTATCAATCGCGCCACTGCGAGTCTGCGTATCTCTTTGATGTCGTGCAGTGTCTGAATATAGTAGAGGCTGTCGTCTACTTTACTCATAGAATAACTCCAGGTTGTGCTTCTTCGCTTTTGCGGCGATGTGAGCAGCGGTACTAGCGAGTAAACATATCTGCTTCTCGATATCGCCGGTAGGTTTCCAGCCAGTCGCCTTCCGCAGTTTTGTGGAGTCCACGATGTGGTCGCCCATATAATCGCGAGCCGGCAGCCAGCCCATTTCCATCTCAATTTCCTGGGTATCGTGCATAAATGCTTTCAGGTATTCGAAGTAGACCCCCATAGGTCTGAAACACATATTCGACACATTGAAAACCTGACCCTCTACCTTCGCCCAGTTCCTGAGCACCGCGATGAGTGCGTTGGAGAAATCGCCGATAGGCATATAATCTTTCATCGCGAACGGGTTCAGCGTCACCTGAGGAACTACCCCGGCTTTCTCCGGCCACAACTTTTTCAAGGCGCTGTGCATAGCGACCCGGACCAGTTGGGAGGAGTGGTCGGTGGGCGCATTGCCCAGTATGAAACACGGGCGAATCACGACCCAGGGAACCTGCGTCTGGTTGCGCACGAGTAGCTCGCCGGCGTACTTCGTGATACCATATATTGTCATTGGGTTCTGTGCCGACGTCTCGACGTAGGGACGCTTGACCGTGACATCGTAGGTCGCCGTGGTAGAGATATAAAGCATCTTGCAATTCATTTTCTTGCAGACCTCCATAACCCTCCGGGTACCCTCAACGTTCACGTCTATGCATTCCTGAGGCCGGTGTTCGCACTTATCAGTGTTGACCACCGCGGCGAAGTGAACTATCACGTCCGGGCGAGGGTCGAGTAGGTTCAGCATTCTGTGCTCGAATGACGCTGCCATTATGTCGACCTCTTTTTCCCCGTGATGATGGGAGACATGTTTCCTCCACAGTTCCGGCGCCTTTAAGACCTTGACGTCTTTATCGCCTATGAGTGCCACCGCGAGCGCTGTCGCTAAAGACCCACCCTCACCGGTTAACCAGATGTTCATTTTATAGCCTCCTGCGTGTAATTTTCCCAGTCCGTCGCCAGTTTCTTTATGTCTTTGCAGGTTAACATAATATTCAGGAGGGACCGGGTATCGAACTGGTCATTGCTCGGACTCACGAATATTGTAGGTATGCCCGCCTCTTTCAGCCGCTCCGCATTTGCGAACGTGTCATCTATCGCCCAGCACACGTTTTTGAAGTTCTTCACAGCCTCAAACCCCTTATCCCTCGCCCAGATTATGGCGTCATACTTGAGGTCATTTTTTTCCAGCCACTCCAGCGTGTCGGCGTAGATTCTGCAGTGCTCCGCGTAGGGGCGGTTCGTGAGCAGAATTATTTTCAAACCGGATTCGCGAATCTTATCCAGCATTGCTTTCGCGCCGGGCAGAACGCCGAGGTTCGCCTTTGCACCCGACTGCCTGTAGGCTCTTTTCACCGATTCCTTTTCGTCGAGTGCGAGGGAATGATAATCCATCTCCGCCTTGGCTATCGTAATCCACCGGGTGCCGGCGAACCACTTGTAGAAACACCGGGGATAATCAGATAGTACCCCGTCTATGTCTACCAGAACGCAGGGAGCGTCCCGGTACTCTTTAAGCACACGTTCCTGGGTGAACCGTTGTTCGACCACGGCAGACTTGCGTCTGAACTCCTTATCGAAGTCCTCATAGGTGAAATTCCAGACCTGCATAAGTCCCCATAAAAACTTCTGGCAGTCTACCATTTCCTCCAGCACGTTATTGCGGTCGACGAAGTCCTTAGGGCCGCGGTGCATCTTGAACGAAATCTGGTCAAGTACCTCCGTGACCTCTTTCATCAGGTGCAACAGATAGTCCTTGGTGACGGTGGTAAGTGCAGGTTCGCCTACAGGCATTCCACCTTTAGTTCCCCAAAAACGCTCCGTGAAGTTTCGCTGAATGTTCCATAGTTCTTTGTTCATTTTCCCTCCATTATTTTCTGCACCACGTTGTTGTATTTTATCGAGTGGTCCCACTGGGCGTAGCGTCCCAGAAACTCTACGTTTTTCGGCACCTGCTTGAGAATCTCCGCACCGCTGATTATCTGCCCGTTGAACTGCGTGTACACCTCCGTAAATTTCTGCGGGGATGGTTCGGAAAGGGTGTACTCGAATATGGCATTATCATTCCAGAAGGTTATGCGGTGCCACGGCACATCCATTTTCGGACAGTAGAGATAGTGGAGACCCTCACGCATTGCCCTCCTCACGGCCAGGTCGCACTTACTCAAGTGCTGCACTGCGTAGTATTTGTTTATCCCGCATAGTTTCGACCGGTCCTTCAGGCCGGCTATCAAAGAGAACACGGGCGCCGGAATCGTAGACACCAGTTTTCCGTACTCGTAGGTCATCAGGTTTCCGCCCATAACTATTTTCTTCTTACAGTTGACCTCCAGGGCCGAGGTGAATAGCAATTGCTTCTCCACCTCGCACATTATCGCGTCCACGACCTCCGCTGGGGAGGTATAGTACACCTCGTAGGTTCTTTTCCCTCCGGACATAAATGATGCTCTGGTCGAGCAGCCTATGCCCCGCGTTTTAGACGCATAGTTCTCCATCGCCATAGGTTGCAGGGCGTCTTCCGGTTTATAGACCCGGCGTCCATCCATCACCCCTACGCGAATCAGGTGCGTGTGGTCGCATAAATGCAGGTCTTTCAAAAGGCGCTGCGTCCACTTGTCTGCCCATAAATATTGCGGGCCATAGTTGGGTTTCGTTCTGAACATTCCACCGACACCTGCCGTGTCTCCGACCAGTGCGACTGCACCAGGGTTATACAGCAGGTACGTGAGCGCAGAAATCCCGCCGCCTATCACTATTGTCTTTGCCATCGTGTCTCCTTTGTGCTTTTGCTTCTGCAGGTATCTACCTATCAAATTCGCGTCAAATCGGGACGTGGAAACATCCAGGGCGCGTTTGGAAAATGCAGCCTTGGAGGTCCTAGGGGGTGTGTTTTTGCTGGTTTTACAGGTCATTGTTGTCTAATCTCGTATCTATGCGATACCCGGGGAGGTTTTGTCGCCTCCCCGGGATTTACACTCTTTCTATGGTTTACAGCGTCGCTTCGGGGGCAGGGGCCGCCTGTTCCGCGGGGGCGACCTTTTCTTCTTTCTTCACAGCGGCTTTCTTGGCCGGTTTCTTCGCGACGACCTTCTTGGCCGCCACTTTCTTCGCGGGCGCTTTCTTCACCTTCGGCTCCGCTTCACCTTTCTCCGCCTTTGCCGGTTTATTCGCGAGGCGGGTAGCCTTCGAGCATTCGATGGCGGTCGCCACGTTTTTGAACTCGGAAGCGTGCAGCTCGTGCAGCCAGTCTATCCAGGACATCGCTTTGCGCTGTATCTCGGAGTCGGTGGGTTTCTTGTTGGTCCAGGTCTGAACGACGGCTTCCTTGACCGAGGCCAGAACCGCAACCGGGTTCTCCAGGTTCTTCAGCATTGCGCTGCCTATGATGTCACCTTTGGAACCGACCCTGCAGCCGGTGAGGGGGTTCATCTCGCGCCCCGCCTTCATGTTCGGGTTGGTGCACTCGCCGTTGTCTTTCTTCGCAACTTTCTTCGCCGATTTTTTGTTGGTCTTGGTTTTCATACTATTATCCTCTTCTCGTTTTAGATTTTCTACCCTACCTGCCTCTCGGTTCTCCAGGTCCCTCCGGAGATATTCCCCACCTGGGAGGAAGCTCAATTCTTACCAGGTTTCCGACAGGGACCAGAAGAACCGAGAGGGTCTACGCCGCAGTCTATTTCAGTGTCACCCCCAGGGAGGCGAGTATCTCGGTGAAAGGCGCCGGGTTATCCGCGCACGCCCACTTGATATAGCCTACGGTGTGAGAATGTACGAACTTCTCGTTCGTGGTGTCTTTACCTTTCTCTTTCAGGAAACCGATTATCAAGGTCTCGCAGTCGGCCATCACTTTCTTCGCGTCTTTGCTGCTCAGGAGAGCGGCGCCGATTGCGCACTTGTTGGTACCGAGTCTGAACCCGGTGACCGGGTCAACGTTCTTGGTCTTCGCCACCGCGGCTTTGCGCTCGGTCTTTTTACCTGTCTGCTTCTCCGCCTTCTTGGCCGCACGCTCAAACCGCTTGTCATAGTTCTGCGCGAATTCCATGTCTATCTCCGTCGGACCCATACCGACGGCTGCATATTTCATCGAGGCGTCCGTAGACATCTCGTACTGGTCGCCGACCCTCACCTCTATCCACTCGCGGAGGTATTCGGCCCACACTATGATGGTGTGCACTCCGTCGCTGACGTCTTTCTTTATTACGTACGCCAGGGAAGGTGATTTATAGTTCGTGCGGTACAGCGTCTTCAGTTCAGCATCTTTGGTGAAGATGATTCCCTTCTGCAGCGTCACTACCTTCTCTACTTTCGGGGCGACTACGTTTTTGTTCTTCGTCTTGGTTTTCATTTTGAGCTCTCCTCTCTAATCTTTAGTCTTGTCCTACACTTATATCCTATCACATAACGTGCGGCTTGTCAACACTTATTTTACCGGAGTTTGCGGTTGAAGTTCATGTTGACCTTTTTACCATCTTTCAGACCTTCGTGAAACGCGCCTCCCATCCGCGCCCTGGAGTGCGTTACCTTGAGTTTCGGGTACGCCTTGTCCATAAATCCCTGAACCGCGGCGTCTTTCACGACCACCAGCGCGGTGCACTTCTCCGCCTGCTCTTTCGATAATCCAGCCGCCATTTCTTTGGCGCGGGCATTCAGCGTGTACACGACGCCGAGGCGGTACTGATATTTATCCTCTTTAGATACCTTCGCGCCCAGCGTCTTTTCGAGTGCGTTCACATCGGCGCGGAGAATCGAGTAGACCTCTTTGGCGAGCGCGACATCGAGTTCATAGCCGATGAACACCATATACCTGCCGTTCTTGCCGGTGTGTTTGTTCCAGCCGTTGTGTATCAGGGGTTTGACGTTGAACAGGTATTCGCAGACGTGGGTGAGTGAGATTTCGTACTGCTCGATATTTTTATAGTGGTCAAGCCCACCCTCTTCCACTATATTATCAATGTTGGGGTTGGTGGCGTCTTCCGCGCTTATCTCGATTTCCGCCTGCGAGAGATTATAGTTCGCCATCATTCTCTTGGCCATCAGGATAGACGTTTCCGCTTCCGCCTGCGATGCGCCTTTGGTAGTGTCGGCGCGATTAAAGCACGCGCGTATTTTTTCGATTATCTCGGCTTTGCGCTGGGCACTTGTTCCAGCGATATCTTCTGCACTGCGTTTCCAGTCCCGGTTGTTGAGAGCTTCCATTTTATTTTTCTCCTTTCTGCGAATCTCGTTTCTATTACCTTACTATCTTACCATAGTTCGTGCGGCGTGTCTACGTTTAATTTTTGGGGTTCGCGATTTCGTCAGCGGCGAGTATCGCGGCGATTTTGTTGAACGCGGTCAGCGAGCACTTTATGTTCTTCAGTTCAGCGCCGACTATTTCTTTGGTCGTTCCGATGGGGGTGAACTCGATACCCTGCGTCTTGTACGAGGTGACTTCATAACCCCGACCGCTGAAAGAAGATTTCCACCCAGTTATTATTTCCAGATTCCTGTCAGCGAAAACGTCTTTGATTTTCTCCAGCCACGAGTTCGCGCTCTTCACCGATTCGGCTTTGTACTCGGCCGCTTTCACGGCGTCTTTGTAAAGTTCCATCACCCTTTCCAGCGCGCGGTCCGCGGTCATCGGTTTGCCGAGTCTGGAGGTCTTAACATTGTAGACCGAGGTACCCTCTTTCGAGCAGCGAAGTTCGCAGAAGCGTTTGCCGGAATATTCTACATCTATCGAGATTTCGTTGCCGTAAGAAAGTCCCTCGTAGACGCCTTCGGTCATCAGCGCCCCGACCGCGACACCGGGAAGTCCGACAACCATATTGCGAATTACGGACGCATTGATTACCTTATATTCTGCGCGGCGGGCAATCTGCGCGCGCAACTTCGCTTCGCTATTATATTTTTTGGTCGCCATCGCGAACCTTTCGATTACCTGCGAGAGGTCGACAAGTTCCGCGGGGATATTGAACGCCTTGTTGTCGGCATCTCTATAGTAGAGATTGACCGAGTCTGCGTTCCGGGAAGAGCCTGTCGCCTTGAGAGGCATTCCGCCGACGTTCACGTTTACAGCGAGGTTGAAATTATAACCGTAAGAGTTTTCTGTGATGGTCACTTCGCCTTCGATTACTACGTTCAGTTTCTGGGTATTCATTTTAGTGTCTCCTCGAATCTCGTTCTGTTTCCTACATCAATAGTATATCATAAAACCTGCAAACTGTCAACCCCTATTTTTATTTTGCTGGTTTCTCATAGGGAAAAACTCCGGGCACTTACCCAGAGTTTCCCTACCTTATATAGCGCCCCTAAAACTTGGACGCTTTTTCCGCCTGCATTTTTTCGTTAATCATTTCTTTTAACATGCCCGTGAACGCGACATGTTTTATATACCCGAATGGGGATGAGCGAATAAGTTTTCTCTTACCCAACCACGCGAATAATTCCCGCGCCTGGTCTTGGTCGTAACCCAGCTGGTCGGAAATTTCCATGCGCTTGAACTGGGACATCTGCAAAAATAAATCCCGCAGCGTTGTCCAGTTTCTGAATTCGCGGAATTCTTTTTTAATGTCTGCCAGGTCTTCGGTCGGAATATGGTCCACCGCTTTTGTGTGCGCAGAAAACATATCGTAACCCATCGAAGGTTTGTCGTACACCTGCTGGAGGAAATCCATAATTTCGTGAACATGTTCAGGGCGCACAATTACGGTCTCGCCATCTTCCGTAGAAAATAGTCTGCACGCAAGTGAGGTCGCCATCCTGGCTAATTTTATCCGCTGTTCCGCAGGTTCGACAAGTGGTATCGAGCTGGAGTATTTCGCGTCTAAAATGTCGACACCTTTATAAATCACGTCCTCGGTTTCTTTCAGAATTTTTACCTGCTCAGGTTTACGGCTCCATGCCCACAGGATAAGTTTATTGCACAATTCAGAAGTGAAAGTGTGAGGCACTTTTACGTCTTTCAATTTATGCATTTCCGTTACCGGCACCTCACCGCTCGCAGCTGTCGTCGCTATATCGAATCGCGCTACGTCTTCTGTTCTGCCTATCAATTCTTTGATAGCTAGAACGCCGTGGTTGTAGGTGTCGAGTCTGCGCCCGCTCCGTGAATTGGATAACCATATCAGGCGCGTACGCGCTCTCGTCTTTTCAGACTGAATCTTTACTATCTCCGCCACGCCGGAAGACCGTACCCCGGACATAAGTGAAATCTGGTCCACCTGCAATCCGGACACTTCATCAATAGCGACCAAGCGTCTATCGTTTAACGGAATCTTACCCCAGGAAATTGACCACCGCTGCTGCGTCTGTTGCATGCCTCCCAAAAGTCCGGCGTACGATGTGTTCTCACCTGTCACTAATTCGCCAGCGCGGTAGTGCTCTATCATTTTTTCCATTGTCTCGGATTTGCCGCAGCGCGTGTCCCCGAGTATCAGACCTTCCACCCAACCTTTTGTCACGAGGCGATTATTAAACTTGAACTGAAGAACCGAAAAATAAACCAGGTCAATAATCCGCTGGATGTCTTCCCGCTTGTATATCTGCGTCACGTTGAAGGTAAGGTCTTGGTGAATCTCGTACAACTTATCTTTGATGTTCTGCTTCTTACTCGGCTGGAATATCTTTAAGGAATCCCGCAGGTCAGGTGTCATTTTAAAATGGTCGATGGACAACTGCATCGGTTCCATACTCTGAATTACCTGCGTAGCGTACTGAGTTTTCGGGTCCGGCACCGTGACCCCACGCATAATATAAGACGCGTTCGTTTTCACCCCTCCGCCTAACACGAACACTTCGCGCGTCACGTATTCGGTGTCTTTTGAACTGAACTCTATTTCAGGAATCAGCCGTACCTCCTCAATGTTCTGTGCCTCCTCGATGACAATATTTACGGCGGCGCACTGCTGTATTTTTGCCTTCTGTTTAAGGAACGTCTTTTGCGCAGCGTCCGTCACATCTATCAGCTGGAGAATATCTGCGGGGTGAGATATTTCCATTTTAAACTCACCCTGGGAACCACTTGGGCCGAGTCCGCAACCTGCGCATTTCTTGGACCCCATACTGCACACGAATTTAATCACCTTTGGTACGAAGTAAGGCGCCAGGTCTTTGCCCGAAACAATCACGGACATTTCCACCTGCTTCATAAAGAACTTTTCGCCAGACGCTTCACTCAAAGACACTGCGTGCATAGTAGGGTCTATTGCATTTTCTTCAACCCCGGCCGGTTTATAAATCTCGGTCGCCATAATCACCGCGTCCAGGTCTGCTTTCTTGTAACCGTTGTCCACTATATAGTTTGTGAAGTCTGCGTTCTTCGGTTCGGTGAGCGGCAGGTTTACGTCTTTGAGTTCTTTGATAACCCGGTGTACCGCTTTACAAACCTTCGCCGCGCCCTTTCGCCCCGCCTCGTCTATATCATAACAGACGTGAAGATTTTTACCCGCCATCGCAGTGGTGAATTTCTCCGTCCAAGTCCCAGCGCCCCCGGTTACCGTGATTGCTGTGTACCCTAACTGATTGGCCAACATACAATCCATCTCGCCTTCGCAGAGCAGAATTGTCTCCGCGCCTTTGAGATTAGAGTACGGGAACAGCCGCGCCTCGCCATACCCGACATCGTAGGACAACATTTTGTCTTTCGGAATCGCGCCGGGTCTCCAGTCGTAGCGCCTGATATTCAGGTAATGCGAACCTATCTTAACTGGAATCCAGATTCGGTCTCCGTCGAACCCCAGTTCAAACCTTTTGATAGTATCGATACTGAGGCCACGCCTTTTCTTCAGGAAATCTATAATTTGTGGGGATTTCAAAAGGCGCGCGTGATTCGCTTTCACCTTTTCCGCCGGAACAGATTTCTGTTGCCCCTGTGTTATTTTCAAGTCGACGTAGGCCTCTTCGTTCGTTATGCCTAACATCTTGGCGTGGTACTGAATTATCCCGCCGCCTTCTTTACACTCACCGAAACATATCCAGGTCCCGGTAGATTTGTTGATAGAAAACGATTTGTGTTTGTCGTCGTGAAAGGGGCAACAGCAATACCATTCTGTTTCCGTTCCACCGGTTATCTTAATTTTTGCGATGTCCAGGTAGTACTTTTCGGGTGAAATTATCTTTGTTATCTCCATTGGGAGTTCGTCCTTATCTTCCAGGGTATAAACACGCGACTCGCGGTTTGAAAAGCTGACTAGCACGGTCCTAGCAAGGGTCTATCTATGAGATTTAGACCCCGGGCCCGGTATTTCTACCGAACCCGGGTTCATTAGGGGTTAGAACTTCCCCGTGGTAGGTTCAGCGCTCGTCCCAGCGCCACCCGCCTCTTCGTCAGGGTTGCCCAGGTCGTTGGCCTGGAGCACTTTCCGGCTGAGGGATTTCCAGATACCCTCGCAGAATTCCCTGCGCGCTTCTGACGTGACCTTGCCGGTGTCGGTTATGACGTAGTTGAAATACGGCTGGTCTTTATCATTCTTGTCTTTCGCCACGGACAGTTCGTACTGGAAGTTCCACATATCGCAGTTCTTCAGTGCGCCCATCGAGTAGAATTTCTTTGCGGTCTTGAGTTTCGTGCGCTCCATCGGGAGCAGGACCGGTTCCTGTTTGTCGCCCACAAGAACCAGGAAGTTCTCGTACAGCGTACACGCTGGAGCCTGTTCTTTCACGGTCTTGCCGGTATCGTTCCAGTCCTTGAATTTGCAGACGCCGCATTCCGAACACAGCATGTCGGTCATCGGCTTCTTGCCATCAGGGGAGGAACACTCTATCCCGCCGCCGTCGTCCTTCGGGAACCACTTAATGCGGGACCGGAAGTGAAGGATGGGAGTTATGAGTATTTTGGTACCCAGGTTGAGGTTCGTGAGTCCGACCAGCATAGTGCCGGGTTTCATCGCGAGCTCGTTGGTTACCTCGGGAGACAGCGCCTGCAGGAGTTTAATCCTGGGGAGGAGGATGTCTGATTTCTCGATGTTCTCGAATCCGCGTCCGCCGACGGGCGCAGTGTTGGCTATCGCTTTTCCTGACTGGGGCCTTGTGGCGACCGCGCGTGACGCCGGGTTAGCGGGCTGCTTCGGTTCGGCTTTGGACCCTTTGGTTGATTTCTTCATAGTAACGTTTCTCCTTACTTGTACTGACGGATTTCCGTCTGCGTAAAAGGCTCAATCCCCGGCGGAATGGCCTTGCCCTGTTCCATCAATTCCTTGACGTAAGAGCGTAACTTCTGTCCGTTCACCGAGTTCGTGTACAGCCAGGTAAGTTTTTTCTTCACAACATAGGCTGTGAGTGCTTCCCTGTCTTTAACGTTCGGATAAACGACCGTCTGCGTTCTGAACCCTCCGAAGGCGTCGGTCTTGAAAGACTTAACCTGCTGGGTTATCATTTCCTCTACGAGCGCTTTTTCTTTCATCGCGCTGTAGGCCTTTGCAGCCTTCAGTTCCGCCTCTATCTTTTCAACCTTCGCCTCGGCGTCGGTGAACGCTTTTGCGAACTTGATAAGAATAGACGGCGGGTGCTGTTCTTCACCTATTTCCGGCATTGTCATCCTCCTCGTTTACTACCGCTGTCTGCAACTTGTACTGTGTCTGCAGAATCGTACGCACCTCAAACAACTGGTTTCTGAATGAATATATAAGCATATTCACCATCCCGTGTTTCATCATTAAGATGGAAAACGCTATGCAGGTCGCCATAGAATTTCCGGAGGGCAGAAGGAAGTCATCTTTCTTGGAGGTCTCCAATTTCTCGCAAAGTTCGGTTATCAATTTGCAAGAGGCGAACACATTTATTTTACCCGGGTATAAGAACACAAGTTCCCCGTGTTGTTTCGCAGTAGTGTAGTCGTGACCCATGTCTGAAACAATCCATACTTTATTCATAATTTTAAAAAGTTTCCTCGTCCGATATAATTTCCCGGTCTTTGCCCGGGGCGATTGTAACGGTCGCAGGTTTTTCGCAGCGTACCATCATTTTTTGCATTAACATTCTCGATACTTCGTTTGCAAATCGTGCCTTGTTCTGGACTATCTCCAGAATGTCGTGGTCGATTGTTTTGCGCCCATTCGCCAGAACAGCCACAAGGTCTATATAAGTTACGGAGTGTTTAAGACCTATGCGGTGGCAGCGGTCTTCCGACTGTACCCGTTCTTCATAAGAGTAAGAGTTGGAGTAGTAGATGACGACCTCTGCCGCTGTAAGGGTGATGCCAAATCCAGCCGTAGAGACCTGGCCCAGGAACACCTTGCATGTATTATCATTCTGAAATGTGTGCACGGCTGTGGCGCGGTCTGCCTTCTTAACTGACCCGGATATGGACACGCACTTTATCTTCTTTTTCGCCAGGAGGGCAGACACGAGTTCCAGTTCCCGGGTGAATCGACACCATATGATTACCTTCTTTGGGAGTACCTCGTCCAGGATGTCCTCAAGGTCTGCCAATTTCGGGTTCTTCTTTAAATCGTGCGTGGCTATTTTCTTTCCGTCAGGTCCCTGCTCATAAATGAACCCGCCCGTAATCTGGGACAGCTTCATCATTTTGGACATCGCTATCTGTGCGACAATAGTCTTGCCATCAAATTCGGCGACGCATTCTTTCTCAAATTCCCGGTATTTCTTTGAGGACTCATCGTCCATAATTGCGTTGCGCTTCTCGTAGATTTTAGGTGGTAGATTCAGGCACCGGTCTTTGGTGAATCTGATAGCCACGGAATAAATCTTGCGCATAAGGTTCTCTATATTTTTGTAACCTATGATTGCGCGGTTCTCGTACCCACCCATTATAAGGTACTGACCCCGGAACGCCGTGGCGTACGGCCCAAAAATATCTTGCCTCAGGAATCTATATTGCGAGAACACATCTTCCGCGCTCTGGGTTATAGGCGTCCCAGAAAGCATATTGCGATAGCGAACCGTCATCCCAAGTTTCCAGGTAATCTTGGAACGCTGCGATTGAGCGTGCTTTATCTTGCTCGACTCGTCCAGGATTATCATTTCAAAAATCGGGTTGCTCGAGGTCTGCCTAGCCAGAAGATAAGTTCGGAGAGGCAGAAGTCCCTCGTAATTGATAATCAGAAACCCCGCCCAGGAATCGTCCAGCGCCTCTATCAATTTTTGACGGTGGGACGCAGACCCATCGAGTATAAGGTATTTATTAAAATCGTCGTGCCCGTGTTTAGATAACTCCTCTATCCATTGTTCCATCACGGCCGCAGGGCACACAACCAGAACCCTGCCTATCTGTTTCTTTCGGAATCTCCAAGTAGCGAGGTCAATTCCGAGTTTCGCCTTACCCAGACCCTGTTCCAGAAACAGTGCACTGCAATCGAGGGAGCGCACAAAATTGAACGTAACTTTTTGGTGCCAGAAAGGTTCGGTCTTGAAAGTGAAATCTTTTACCGGCGCATCTTTTACAGTGGGAAGGTATTTAAGTTCTTCGGATTCAATCGTGGACAGGGTCTGCGCCTCTACCTTCTGCTTGAGTAATGTGCCACAAATATAGTTAGGGAATATTCTTTTAAGAGCGTCGAGCATCGCTTCACTGTAGGGAGTTGTCCATACTTTATCATTCGGATTCCAGCGTGCCCGCGTCACAGATTTTAACTCGTCGACCTTTGCAGGGTCGTAGTCAAATTTAATGTGAATGACAGTATCCGAAATTTCGAACGTTGGCTTCATTTTAGCGAATCTCCTCTAGTCTTAAATCGTCTAAAGATATTCTATCACTTTTCAGAAAAGCGTCAACCGGACGAATCCATACCGTACACGAACCCTAGTAAAAACATCAGTGTTACGAATATGATTGCCCACCCGAGCGGGGTAAAAATATTTTTGCATTTCGTTATTATCAAGTTCAGTCTGGAATAATCTTGCATACCGGGTCTCCTTAAAAATTTGCGGGAGGGTGGGAATTAATCACCCACTTTGGCTTTGATGTAAAGGAAAGACAGTTAGAACCTTTACCCGTCCGTCACTCCCGCAGGCATCTTATATTTTATATCGCACCGTGTTCCGCCAGTTCGTCTTTTATGGAGTTATACACTCCCTGCGCTATGGCCTGAACATCTACCCTGTTCAGTTTTGTCCTGGCGCAGACATATTCTATGACCCAGGCCATTTTCTCCTGGCCGGGTTTGCCCGCCATTCTCCGAGCGGCTATACGCATAGACGCTTTCAGTATAATCACTACGTCTGCCTTATCTTCCGGGTCATTAATATCCGGGTTGATGGCGGCCTGCAGAAAGATGTCGGCATATTTTCTCGCGAGTGTCGGCATAAACTTTTTTGCCAACGGCATCGCAATCAACATAAAGGTACCGACACCGAGGTGAATTACGTGAGCCTGAATCCAGTCTATCATTTTATTTGCCTCCGAACTTCGTCGCTATCGTTAGGTACCAACTGAATTTTTTGAAGTCCGCGGTGAGCAGCGTAGGACTTATCTGCAGCGGAGGGAGTACGGCGAACCTAAGATACTTTTTGGCGAACGCGGATTCGCCCAATTTAAAAAATATATTATCAATCCGGGCACCCATCGAAACCAGGTAGTCAGATTCGCCAGTCGCGAGAACATCAGACGCACCGAGATTCAGCGTCACGTATTCTCGGCCGGTATTCGCACCTACGAAGTAAATTACCGGTACGTATGCGACAGCGAGCCGTTCGCCCTGGAGATTCCAGGCGAACCCGAGACGTGCGTCTGCCAGCGGTTTACTGAGGTCTATTACCGGCGTGGCGTCCTGTGCGAAGATTGCAGTTGTAAGTCCGAATACCAGCATTCCTAACAACATTATCTTTTTCATTCTTGTCTCCTTTTATAAGTCTTACCAGCGCTTTTATCTGCGGGAACCAACCATCTTTTTCTGTCCAAAGTTTTATGCTTAATATCATAAAGACTTTCTAAATTCTACCATATCGAACCGGGCACCCGGACATGTTTTCTCCACCGGTTTATTCCGGAGGGCGTAGGTCTCCCGGTGGCCCAGGACACAGTCTGCTTTTATCCCATAGATTTCCATCAAAGAGTTGCACAGTTTTTTGAGTAGATTCAGTTGGTTTATGCAGGGGCGAATAAGGTCAAAGTTTCCGACGACGCATATGCCTATCGAGTGGTCGTTATACCCGAGGCAGTGGGCCCCCTCCTCGTTATCCATGCGCCCTTTTAATATGTCATAATCGTTACCTATCAGTTCTATGCCATAATGATAGCCTACGTCCTTCCAGCCGCACTCGTTAATGTGATAGGAACGGATAGCGTTCCAGGAAACAGTCTGGTCATCTTTAGTGAGGGAGTGGTGAATGATAATGCGCGTGGGGTTCATTATGGTTTGCCTACCTTATCTCCGTGAGTGAATATCCATCCGCCTATGGTGGTTACAGCGGCAGATATTCCGAGTGCCCATCTATCCAGCCAGTGCATATTATTCTGAACCTCGGTAAGAAGTTTCGCGTGTTCCATACACTGCGCGTTCTTATCGTCTATTTTTTTAAGTATCGAATCGATACCTGTTTTTAATTCTGCAGCGACGTCTGCTTTTATCTCCGTCAGGCGCTTATGCACCGCAGCCAAACTTTTCTTGTTCTCTACGTGCCGTTTTTCGGCAGTGAGTGACGCAGATTCTAACAGAGCGAGTCTAACGCTGGTGTCATCAGTTCTACGTTCAGTGCCGTTTGGTCCCATGGTTGCTTAGTCCCCTTAGTTTTAAATATCTTTCGTGAGCGTCTGCAAATCTACCCTGCATCGGAATCGCTTTCTTTTTCTGTAGGTCCGTCTTGCCTACGTCTGCAATCTTCTTTATCTTTTTCATGCTCGTACAGAATATGTGTACTCTACTCCGAAGCGCTCCGTGTTCGTCTGCGGTTCTATAAATCTACCTATGCCTTTACCGTCTATCTGCCAAACCCAAGCGTGGCATATCTTTGTACCGTCTGTTTGTTTTACGAGTCCTTTGATGTAACCGTGCAACAACGCGCGTTTTCCGCGAGACTTACGCGCCCACTCACGATTCACGTCCACGATGTGCGCGTTCGAGAAATCGTCACAGTCCCAGATTTCTGCACAGTAATCTGGTTCTACTTGACGCGCCATCATAAGCCATTGGTATTCGTCGAAAGGAATTGCTTGATAATCTCTATCTGCCAAGTCAGGTTTGTTGTACGGGCGTAACCAGTTATTAAGAATCACACTTGCTTTTTCGCAGTCTGATTCGGCACCGACTTTCTCCCACTTCTTACGGTTGAAAGGCCACATATTAAGGTCCTGTGTAATACACCGTCATTTTATAATAATCAGTTGCTATGTATTTGGTACCGACCTGCTCGGAGTTATTCCAAATCATAGCAGTCGCGTGTCCGAAGTTAGAGCCGTTTACCTGTGCAGGCGTAAGTGAAATAGGAGAACCTGCATAATTCCACATATCGTCAGGTCCACCGAGTGTTGCTACCGTTGCGGTATTCGGAATCGTGCCGTCGTATAGTTTGCAGTTCGAAGTTGACGCGTTGTTGTATAGACACATTGTCCACGATACGAGTCCTCCTGTCTGCTCGTACATCTTCATTTCTACAGCTATCCCTACGATGGTGGCACCCGTTGGAATAGTGAACCTGTGAGAAAGGGCGGGTAGTGTTACAGAACCACCTCCGGCGTACGAACCAGAACTGAGCGCATAACTCTCGTCTGCTACTTTTATCTTGTTCGCGTCATCAGTTGCACCGTCGCCCGAGCGGGAACTTGAGGTAGTCCAACCAGGATATTTCGTCTGCGAATTAAGGACAGGCGTCGTGACTTTGCTCGCCTGCATTACACAATTCGCGACGAACGCATCCGCACTCGTAGGTATAAAAAGTACGAGCAGTAATATTTTAAGGAGTGCCATAATTCTGTCCTCCCACGAAACCCCAGTATTGCCCATCTATATACACCACGCTGATAATGTCCGTCTTACCTGTTACGGTAGACAGCGTGGGCGCGATATTATTGGGCCACTGTATTGTGGGCCAGGTTATGATTCTATCGGTAGAACCTTGGGTTATAAGAAACGTCATACTCTGGCCGGCCTGCGCACCGCTGAACGTCAGCGTAGTGGCCGCCGCGTCCAGCAGTATTTTCTTTACGGAACCTAGGGTCCAGTCTACATCATAACTGGCGTCCGCCACGGTGGCGGTGGTTATGGTTTCAGTGTATGTTTTTAGGTACATATTACCGTCCACTGTTACGGTGCTGGTGAAATGCCCGCCGCCGTAAACATCAAGTTTGTACCGAGGGGTGTTCGTACTAATACCGACATTGCCGATGGCGTCTATGTTTAATCTCGCCGTCACACCGGACGTCATTGTGAAGCTACCTCCTGCCCCGCCGTTATAGTTCTGTAACGACATATCCTTTGTGGCGTTGTCATATTTAATAAGTCCCATCGTATTCGTTCCGCCCGTGGTGCCGTTGTTAAATGACAGCGTGGGAACTTCTGCGGCTCCGCCTTGTAATGCAAGAGTGCCGAACCAGGAAGCGGGGGTCGCTAATATGTGCAATGGTGCTTTAGGTGCTACTGTACCGAACCCAGTATGCCCGTTCCCCAGCACGACTATTTTTAACGTCTGGTTATTTGCCACGCCCATTATCATATTGGCGTCTGAAATATTGCCGCTGGTGGCACCACTGCGTTGGTTAGCATTTATGACTACTGCCGGTATACCGGCCTGCGCTACAGCGGCACCATGCACGCCTGTTATGTCCACGGCGGTATCGCTGGAAGAGGTGCTTATGCCTATAACCTGAAACCCACCTACGCAGCTATTTTTGGCCCCCATATAGCCCATAAATTTAGGGTTAACCCAATCCCCAGTTGTCCTGCTGTACTGGTAATTATTTAACGAGGTAGTGAATGGATTTAAATAACTATCGTTGCCAAAATAAGAAGTGCCGTGCGCGTAATAGATATTGTCGGTACCGGCCTTGGCAGAGAACCTCTGCATGGCAAGATTAGCCACGCCGGTGGCCGCCAGGTCGAGGAGCGCACTGGGGGCGGCGGTGCCTATCCCCACATAGCCGGTAGTCGGCATTATCCGCATCCTCTCTATGGCATTGCCCGCTGTAAAGGTTATAGGGGCCGCCTGACGGGTTATTATATTGAGAGAATGCCCGCCGCCTTTTGTCGTGTTGGCGCTGCTGTTTAATTGTATCTGCCCGTTGGCGGCGTTGTCGTCGTTGCCCAGCAGTAACAGCGTGGCCGCGGAGGCGCTGGCGCTGGTGTTCTGTACATAGATGGCGTGGTCGCCGTTGACGGTGTTGGAGGAACGTATCATGCCTCTGACTTCCAAAGGGAGGCTGGGGTCCACCGTGCCTACCCCCACATTCCCTGACCTCTTAACGGTGAACCGGTTTGCGGTGTTGGCCACATCGCGCATATTCAGGGCGTCGTTGGCCACATCGTAATAAAGCGCCATCGCGAGATTCGTCCCGCCGACTCCGGCGTTCACGCCCTCAAATCGCAGTAAGGGATTCCCGACGGGGGCCGACAGTGTAAGCCCGGCGCTCGTCGCGCTGGACAGTATAGTCCCAGCCACTTCTAACTTTTGCCCGGGCACCGTTGCACCTATGCCGACATTGCCGTTGTTCAGTATCCGCATCCTCTCCAGCGCCGGGGCCGCGGTGGGCCGCGTTATGAATGTAAGATGGGAATCGTAATTATCCCCGCCGGCGCGCACCGCTACAATGCCGCTAAAAGCGTTTGCATTATAGTAGGCACTGCCGTGCGGCTCAAAGAATATCCCTACGCCATTGCTTGCGGTGTTGGTATTGTTTACCAACCGTATACCGCCAGCCGTGTTATAGTTATCCACCAGGAAAGCCACCGCCGTGCTTGAAACTACATCCAGGCTTTTTAACGGCGCGGCTGTACCTATACCCAGATTCCCAGTGTCTCCGCGGAGCGTCATAGCCGCAGTGTAAGTGAACGTACTAGCGTCACCTGTGTAAGGGGCGCGTGTAGTGCTTCGATAAAAAGTAAGATTGTTATCTCCGACAGATGGGCCGTAATAACTCGCTATCTTCATTGCACCCATTTGTGTCCCTGTGTCATTGGGAAGATACAGCGCACTTCCGTACAGCGGGTCTCCGTCGTATTTGATGAACGGACCTTGCACATTTGCACCTCGTGCCCGTATCGTCCCTAGGACATCTAGGGCATACGCTGGACTGGCTGTTCCTATGCCCACTTGCCCTCCCGTCACGATGAATGTAGAGACACCGACCACCAATTCACCTTTGGTTAATTTCACAGTAGATGCCGAAGTTATCCCTGTGGCCCCACCAGTTTTAGAGGAAATGGTGTCGGTGCGTAAATCGCCGCTGCCAGCTACAATATCAATATTACCTGAAACGGTTAACGCACTCGTACCTACTGCCGCGGTCCTTATACCCACCGCGCCGGCTACTACATTGAGGGTTGAGCCGCCCACCGCAAAGTCGCCTTTAGTTAAATACCAAGAAGATGCAGAAGTGACGCCAGTGGTCCCGCCCGTCCTGGACGAAAGAGTATCTGTAACCACGCTTCCGTTAAAGTTAGAGTTGCCCGTTACGGCAAGAGCATAAGAAAGATTCGCGGCCTGCCCTATACCTACGGAACCGGAAGTAACCGCAAGCGTGGTGCCGCCC
>SESA01000435.1_pt1 | contig 27154 bp, 11 predicted proteins | sample 3171451 | NCBI WGS metagenome assembly SESA01 (sample SAMN06051862, study PRJNA518727) | freshwater metagenome | biome: subpolar coniferous forest; feature: holomictic lake; material: water; isolation source: holomictic Lake 227, 8 m depth | place: Canada: near Kenora, Ontario | collected...
GCAGATTGCCCTGTCGGTACCTGCAACAGCAGCCGGTAAAGGATTAACTGTCACGATTACGCTATGGGAGTTGGAACAGCCCGTGGCCGTGATTGTTTCAGTTACGGTATAGGTTGTTGTCACAAGCGGTGTCACCGTTGGGTTAGCCGAAGTCGAAGTAAAACCGGCCGGAACTGAAACCCAGCTATAGGTACTTCCCACCACTGCCGTTGCGCCGATCTGTGTGCTTGCGTTGAGGCAGATAGCCCTGTCGGCTCCTGCTGCTGCAGCGGGTAAAGGATTTACAGTAACGATCACACTGTTGGTGTTGGTACATCCAGTTGCCGTGACCGTTTCAACAACAGTGTATGATGTATTTACTGTTGGTGATACGGTTGGGTTAGCCGAAGTTGAAGTGAAACCTGCAGGTGTCGAAGTCCATGAATAAGTGCTCCCGACAACTGCCGTTGCTCCCAGTTGTGTGCTTGCTCCGGTGCATATGGCCCTGTCGGCTCCTGCTGCTGCGACCGGAAGAGGATTCACGGTGACATTATATACAGTTGGTGTAGTTGCATTGCAACCTGCAGCGTTGTTATAATTTACGCTGACGGTCTGAGCGCCGGCCGTACTCCAGGTAACGGTAACTGTATTGTCGGTGGATGTGCCACCTGCGGTGATCGTACCACCTGCCGAGACTGCCCAAACATAGTTTGTTCTTGCGGTCTGAGTGGTATATACAACCCCGGTAGTTCCGGCACATAAACTGTTTGTACCTGTGATTGTCGGTATGGGCCGTGCATTCACGGTCACGCTGTAACCCGTCGGGAACTGTGCTGTACATCCGTTTCCATTGACATAATTTACGTTAACGGTCCTGGCTCCTGCGGTAGTCCAGGTTACAGTAATGGAATTAGTGCCTGTCCCTGCAGTGATAGTACCGCCGGTTGAAACCGACCATGCGTAACTGCTCATCGAAGCTTCAGTAGTATATATGTTTCCTGCAGTACCTGCACAAACCGAATTAGGACCAGTGATTGTAGGTACAGGAAGTGCGTTGACGGTTACATTATATACTGTTGGTGTAACTGCAAAGCAGCCGCTGGCATTCTTATAGTTGACGCTTACAGTGCGGGCTCCTGCCGTCGTCCATGTTACTGTAACGGTATTGCTTGTAACTGTTCCGCCTGCAGTGACTGTACCACCGGCTGAAACAACCCAGGTATAGTTTGTTTTTCCCGATTCGGTGGTATACACGTTACCCGTGGTTCCTGCACAAACGCTGGCATTTCCTCCGAGGGTGGGGACAGGCGCTGCATTCACAGTAACAGGATAGGATGTAGGTGCAACAGCGGTACAGCTGTTCGCATTAAGGTAATTTACACTGATACTCTGGGCTCCTGAACCGTTCCAGGTAACAGTAGCTGTATTATCCGTAGCTGTTCCTCCGGCGGTGATTGCTCCACCTGCAGATACCGTCCATGCATAGCCGGTCATGCCTGCTTCGGTTGTGTAGACAGTTCCTGTCGTTCCCTGGCAGAGGGTGGCTGTTCCGGTTATTGAAGGAACGGGAAGAGGATTGACTGTAACAGCATAAGAAGTCGGCACTGCAGCCGAGCAGCCTCCGGGAATTGTATAGTTTACACTCACCGTTTTGGCGCCTGCAGTAGTCCAGCTTACGGTCACGGTGTTATCGGTGACCGTTCCGCCCGAGGTAATAGTACCCCCGGCCGAAACAGTCCATGTATAATTTGAGAAACCTGTTTCAGTTGAATAGACTATGCCTGTGGAACCAACACATAATGAATTTGTCCCTGTAATTATAGGGGTTGGACCTGTAACCACATTCACGGCATATACTGTAGGGGCGGCAGCACTGCATCCGCCGGCATTATTATAATTTACGCTGACCGACTGGGCTCCGACAGTATTCCAGGTCACGGTGACTGTATTGTCCGTGGCGGTTCCACCAGAGGTAATGGTCCCCCCGGCTGAAACTGTCCATGCATAAGCCGACTGACCGGCAAGGGTGGAATAGACATGGCCGGTAGTGGCAGCGCAGACTGTAGCGCTCCCGGTAATAGCCGGTGTGGGTATTGGAAGGACAGTAACCAGGTAGGACGTAGCGGAAGCAGAAGCGCAGCCTGCAACGGAAGTATATCCGACGCTGACTGATTGAGCGCCGAGGGTGCCCCATGTTACGGTAACGGTATTATCCGTTGATGTGCCGCCTGAAGTGATCGTTCCGCCTGCAGAGACTGTCCAGGTATAAGCCGACATTCCTGCCTCGGTCGTGTATACATTCCCTGTAGAATTGATACATACATTGGCACTGCCTGTCACACCCGGAACGGGGAGAGGATTGACTGTCACAGGGTAAACTGTGGGAGCGGCAGCAGTGCAAAGATTTGCGTCGGCATAATTGACGCTTACACTCCGGGCACCTGCTGTATTCCAGGTAACGGTCACTGTATTGTCGGCTGTTGTGCCACCGGCAGTGATGGTACCACCTGCTGAAACCGTCCAGGTATATCCTGTCTTTCCGGTTTCGGTGGTGTAAATATTACCTGTTGATCCCACGCAAGCCGATGCATTACCCGTGATGCCGGGTGTCGGCAGGGGATTTACAGTAACCGGATAGGAAGTAGCAGTGGGTGCGGAAACACCAACTGAGTTCTGGAAATTAACAGAAACAGTCTGAGGTCCTGCTGTGACCCAGGTAACCGTTACCGTATTGTCGGTGAGGGTACCTCCGGAAGTAATTGTTCCCCCGGCTGACACTGACCACACATAATTGGATTTTCCCGACTGAGTGGTATAGACATTTCCCGCAGTATTCTGGCATATTGTTGCCGGACCGGTAATCGTGGGCGATGGCACCAGGTCGAAAGTCATGTCGAGCCCGTAAACCACTTCGGCAGATGTGGTCGAAGCGCCCTTGATCCTGTAATGGTAAAGGCTGTTTGGCGTGAGTCCTGTGAGTGCTGCACTAGTAGCAGTGAGAGCGATTGATCGTATCGGGGTCACCGCAGCGACGGCAGAACTTCCGTAGCCAGTTGTCAGTCCGTAATCAAATGACATAGCAACAACTTCATTATTCGAGTTGATGTTCCCATTTACCGTTGCTCCGGTCTGACCGATTGAAGTTGCTGCCAGTGTATTGATTGCTGTGATAGGCAGGGTGAATTCATAAACGCCTATATCCGGCGGATTGGTTCTTGTGACATTCGCCAGGTCAGTTGCAATACCTGCAATGGTCACACCAAGGTTGTTGAAGGCCTGCACAGTTGTGTGAAGGTCGGTATTTGATGTGAAGGTCGGGTTCACATTTACCGAACCCAGGTCCATTGGGATAGCCTGCCATGTCGCAAAGTTTGCTTTTGCAACGCCGTAAAAACCAAACGCGGCTCCCGCGGTATAGAATTCATTGAGATTTGAAACAAAGGAGCCTGCAGTTGCAACATATATTGCATAATGGGACCCGGTACCTCCTGTCCTCTGGTTTGAGAATATGTTATTATTGACAATATACCCTGCTGTTGCGCTGGTCCTGTAGAATGCATAGGTTGAAGCTGCGCCTGCAGGAGTGCCATACAGGTTAATGGAATTAAAATAAAATCCAGAGGTTCCTGCGGTAGCAGATGCATCATAGAAACCATACAGAGTCGGGTTGGTTGATGTGCCACCGTTCAATGCGATAAGGTTGTTCGAGTATTCGTTCGTGGCATATCCGCCGGCATTGTAGATCCCGTAAATAACCGGGGTTGCACCTGCCACTGAACCTCCGATACTGAAGATCTTGTTTTGCCTGATGTTTCCGCCGTAAGACTGGATCGCTCTGATTTGGGGGCTTCCGCTTGCAGCGCTCAGTGTCATGTTGGCAATGGTATTCTGGTCAATGTTGCATGCAGCGGTTGGAGTTGCATTATAAATACCGTACAACGTACCGCCTCCTGAAAGCTGAGTTGAATTGGGTGTGGAAACGCTGCCTATCGTGTTTCCAGTAATATTGGCCACACCGCTGATATTTTCAATTCCGATAAAACTGGAACCGCCCGATAGGTTGAAACCTGCAACAGTATTCCCCGATATTGTGCTGGCCGGAGCTGTCCCACCCTGGAAATAAATACCGACGCTTGAATAAGTAGTGCCCAAGGTGCCTGTCCATGTGCCTGCACAGTTAGGTCCTGAACCCCCTATGAAGTTGCCCGAAATATTATGTCCGCTTCCGCCGACAATATAAATCATATTGTGCGGGCAGATAGGATTCTGCCCTGTCTCCATGTAAAAGCTGTTGCCGGTGATCACGCAGCCATTCGCTACAGCACCAAGGTAGATACCGTAACTTGCCGGGTCTGATGCGAAACTTGTTTTGAAGTTGTAGAAATTATTATTCGTAATAGTCATGCTGTTGGTGACGGTGTTCGAATAGACCCCGGCTCTCAGGGCACCAGGGTTTGTCCCTCGGTTATCCCTGAAATCGTTTCCCGTAATAGTTATCGAATTTGTGCCGGTTCCCATCACGACTTCAGCTGCAAACCAGGCATAAGAATTGGATTCAAAGATCGAATTCTTAACGGTACAGTTAAGGGAGCCGTTGTCAAACTGGATAACCGGACCGCAGCCATTGATGGCCGCATATGAATTACGGAAGGTGAGGAGTTTTGTTCCTCCGTCGACAGTCACCCTGCTTGCACCATGGAAGAGAATTAAAGGAATGGTATAGGCAGTGGTAGAACCAGAAACCACGTGAGCCACTCCGTCGCCCTGGATAGTTAATGTCAATGTACCTGCATTAGGACCTTCCTCGATGACGGTATTCAATGCATTGGTACCAGGTTCGACAATATCTGTTTTAATTGTGGCAACCACGTTGGAAGTTAAGACACCTGCATTAATAGCTGCAAATAAACCTCCTGAAGCCAGCGTCCCTGTGAGTGTTGTATAGGTATATCCCGTGCCGACGTTCACAGCCGAAGCAATTGTAGGAGTGATCGTATAGCTGTTAGGCGTGGTCGGGGCGGTCATGCCTGTGGTGGCAACACTTGTTCCCGATGCACCAGCTCCCGGGTTAAACGTTACATTGGGAGTCGTCGCCATATCCTGTGCAACGACAAAGTATTGGATCACATCCCCTATGATAACCGAGCCTCCGTTGATGATGGAATAGTTTATAGTAAAGTCAAAAGGTGTAACGCTGTTGTTTGCTTCGACCCACTTCCAACCATTATTTGCGCTGGTATTTCCTGCAAATGCGTTGGCATCTGTTGATTTTTTAAAGTACAGCCTGGGCTTGGTCCCGGCAGTGGTATTTACGCCGGTGAAGTTATCAGTAATGGCTGCAAAGTTAACTGTGGTACGGTTTGTTACATACCCTGTGTTGAGCAGGTTTGTGTAGCTGATGATCGGTAAGAAAATATCCTGGGCGGCTCCCGGAGGAGTGAAGTTTCCGGCATATGCTCCGATATCAACAGGAGTGAGTCCGCTTCTTGCTGCTCCTGTAAAATCATCGGTAACGCTTGCTATTGCAGTACCATTTGCCTCGGCAGGAGTAAGATTCATCGGGTGCAGATCCATTGTTGCCATTGCAGCAGCAGGATTTGTAAGCAAAGGGTTCCCGAAACCGGAATGCAGTTCAAAACCTGGCAGAGCTGCCTGCAAATTCAGCGGGCTTAACTGGTCAGTAGCGCCGATGATGGCAAGTTTACCGTCGGTTGTCGATTTATTATAAATATTGTAATCGCTGAGATAATTGGTCGTGAGTGCTGTTGCAGGGAGCTTCAAAACATAGTTCAGAAGGTTTGCGACTGCATTGGTCCTGGCATTGACGAAGATGTTGTTTCTGATGTCTTCGATACTGTGAGTGTTCAGGTTGAACGCATAGGTGTTTACAGCGCCGGCAGCGACATTTGAACCACCGATATACACGGTATTGAAGTAGAAATTGCCGTTGCTTGATGAATTCTTGTATATACCATTGATCTGGGCAGTACTCGTTATTGAGTTCCCAAGTTTATCAATACCAAGGCGGATGAGGTTATTCTGGAAATTGGCATATCCCGCATTATGGTAGAAACCGGTTTGAACTGCGGCTGCGGATGAGGTTATGAAACTGTGGATAAGGTTTTTATCGATCTTGTTGGTTGCGGTTGTCGAGGCATTGAAATAAATCCCAATGACATTAACAGCTGCAGTGGCTGCGGTATTCACCAGGTCATAAACGACATTGCCGGTGATGTTCAGTAGTGTTGCACCTGTAGCTCCTATGTCGATACCGTTCAGGTTTGTAACACCGGTGGTAGGCTGGGGAGTCGACAGTGAATAAACGTTATTTGTGGTAACATTGACCGTGGTCCCCGAAGAAAGGTAAATACCCCTCATAGCACCTCCAGAGGTGAAAGTCATGCCACTGTTCATGTTGGCAACAGTATTGCCGCTTATCGTTGAAGTGGTCGCGGAAGAAGAGATCCCGTATACATTCTGGGCGTTTGCCGCAGTGCTTTCGTTTCCGGCATTGATACTGTTTGCAGTGGTTGTGCTTCCGATCACGTTTGTGGCAATGGTGGCAGTGGTAGCTGAAGTGTTGATACCGGTAATGCTGGTGCCGATGGCGGTGGTACCGCTCAGCAGCGCAGTGATAGAACCGATATTGTTGTTTTCGATACGCATCGTGGTGCCTGCAGTAGTGATCCCGTTTATCTGGGCTGCCCCCGTGGTAGTATAATACGTAACCTTGATATTATCGTTCCCGGTATTGCTTCCGATAAGGTTTGCTCCGTCGGAACCGATGTTTGTGCTTCCGGCTGGTGCGTTGATACCTGTAAACGTCGAGAGAGTTGACTTCCAGTCAAAATTCTGTACCTTATTATTATATATCTTGCTGATGGCTGTAGTACCTGCATTGAGGTATATTCCCGTAAAGTTATACGCTGCAGGAGTGGTTGCCGATACAGTCCAGGTTCCGGTAATGTTCGGACCGCTTCCGCCGATATTGTTGTTGAATATCTGGTAGGTGTTCAGGGTCCCTGCCACATAAATGCCATAGGTCGTCCCTGCCGCTCCGGTATAAACAGTGGTCTGGTAAAAGTTATTTCCGCTGATCACGGCAGCATCTGAACCACTGGTAAGATAAATTCCGCCCCCGATCTTATAATCGTAGAAATTGTTGTTGGTGATGGTGGCGCCGTTGGCTAAGCCAGTGGTATAAAGACAGTTTCCTGCCGAAACAGAGCCGTCGAAATTACAGTTGCTTACAGTCAGGTTGTTATTGCCCGCACTTGGTGCACTTAATGCAAGTATACCGCTGGTTGCAGTGGTATTGGAGCCTTTCAGGATGCAGTTCAGGAATTGGTTGTTCTGGGCATCACCTGTGAGACTAACAGTAGGCGTGGTGGTTGCAGTATTTGTAAACTGCAAAAATCGACCTGAACCAGCTCCACCGGCACGGCCGTCAAACGTCACATAATCCGCCCCAGTATTGGTCAGAATATTCCCGGCAGCAGAAAAGTTAATAACTGTAGCAACTGTTGGGGAAGGCCTGAAGGTAACAGTTGCAGAAGCGCTACTTACCATATAGGTCGACAGTGTGATTGGAAAAACTTCGATAGCAGGAAGATAATCATCCTGGAATTCGAAGATCACATTTCCCGAAAGGGTTACGTCTGATGCTGCATCGGCTGCATTCTGGAATGTGGGATACCATCCGGCATAGCCTGCATACGGACCGTTGGGTCCGATAGCATAGATCCCTGGTGCGAAAGAACCCTGGGTCCCAATGCGGAAATACGTACCTGTGGTAAGGTTCGAATAATCAAGGGCACTCCTTGAAGAGATAGTTCCTGTTCCAAGAATACCCCCGACAGAATTGTAGGGGCCTGAAAAATTGTTTGCCTGCCCAAGGCGGTTGGCGGCGACCATCCCTGCTTCGGTGATCCTGATCTGCGAACTGGTAACAGTAACGCTGTTCAGGTTCCCGCTGAGTTCCCACATTTTATCTGTATTGATTGTGGCCAGGCCGGTACCGGCTGTTCCCGGGTATGGACCAGCGTCGAAGGCCTCGGCAGTGAACGTTGCGTTACCGGTTCCGCCAGTGGTAATGCTCTGAAATTCAAAAAGACGATATGCGGTTTTTCCGATCGGAAATTTGTAGTTCAGGGCAACTGCAGTGTTAGGAATGGTACGTGTGAGAGGCCCGTTAACATAGGCGGTTGCACTTCCACCTGTGATATTGGCAACGCCTGTGCCTGCTACCGTCATGCTGTTCGAACTTGTAGTGGTAAGGATACCGGCAGTTAGAGCAAGGGTTGTACAGCTGACGGCCTTATCGAGAGTAAGCCCCGATGTATTGTTAACCGTAAATGTTCCTAAAAGTGTAGCAGCAGGTAATTCAACAGCTGTTGAATAGGCAGCCGCCGGAGTGGGAGCATTGTAAGTATAATTGATCGTTGTGACGCCTCCCAGGGCAAAAGTCGGTGTTATTGAAAGTGATCCGCTCGACCTGATAAGTGCAAATGCTGTTGAGGAGGCCGAACGCCCAATGGTAAAAGTGGATACGTTTGTCGTTCCCAAAGTTCCGGCGGTTAGTGTGAGTCCGGTTGAAACTCCCGCGTTTACCTGAAGATCGACCGAAGGCGTTGCCACGGAAGTATTATTTAGTGTTATATTCCTGATAATGGAATTAGTAAAAGTTCCGGTGCCGGAGACCACTTGTTGTGTTGTGCCTGCGAAAACAAGACTGCTGGCGTTGTTATCATCACCATTGAAAGTGCCGTTATTGACAATATTTCCATTCAATGTAAGAGCAAAGCCATTTAACAGGAACTGGTTAGCTGTTCCGCTGTTGATCGTTAAAAGTGTTCCGATGCTTATACCGGCATTCCTAACTACACGCGTGGTTAGAACCGAACTCGTTTTGTTATTTACGATAACGGTCCCGACAGGTACGTTGCTTGCAATACTGAAACCATTTGCGGTTCCGGCCTTATCGCTAACGCCATCGCCTAACCGCAGTGTCAGTCCTGAAAGGTTAAACGTTCCATTTGATAAAGAAGCGTTAAAACAGTTGGCATAGGTGCCGGATGCAATAAGCGGAGGGTCGACGATGGTTATCGTACCGCCGGTTATCTGGACATTTGTGGTAATCAGGAAATAACTTTCAAGACTCAGTGCCCAGTAGGAAGTAAGGTTGCTCCCGGCCTGGGGATAAATATTGAGATTTCCTGCGCTCATGGTCGTATTTGTTCCATAGGCTACCTGCAGACTGCCATAAATATTCATGACCGCATTGGGTCCGTCGAGGGTAAGGTAAGTGGTAGTTCCGCCGAATGAATGAATATCACTTCCTGATCCGTAACTAAAAGTGCCTGCAGTGATCTGTAACCTTCCCCCGGAATTAACGAATAATCGGCCGGCAGCAGCCGCGGTGCCAGCTCCGACTTCTGAGACGGAACAAGCTGAATTGTTTAACCATAGTCTGCTTGCTGCAGTAAGTATCGTTTGTCCTGCATAATACGGCGTCAGTGTTGAAGCACTTGACAGTTTGAAAGTACCTGAAGTGAGAATAAGTCTCATTCCTGCAGATGCCGGAGGCACAATGGTGATAACTGATGTAGCTTCGAGTATAGAGGTATAATCTGTTCCTTTATTTACCGTGAGAGTATAAAAATTAATCGTTGTTCCAGTTCCGGATATTGAGTTGGCTGATGTGCCGAAAAAGGTCACAGGAACGGCAGCTGTTGCAAAAACATTCATGTTGAATATTCCGTTCACGGCAAGGTTACCGCCGACACCCGTCGCGGTAGACCCTCCTATATTAAGGGCATGTGTGATCACAGTCCCCGAGGCAGGGGAGGTGAAACTCCCCGTCGCACCAACAGTGACATTTCCGCTCACGGTGAGCGCACTCACAATTGTTGCATGGTAGGTCAGAGAACCATTTACTGTAAGGTTTCCGGAAACAAGCCCGGCCGCATTTACCGTCATAGTATGCGTAGCCCGGATTTCCGTTGCGCTTGTGGCTGTCGGCAGCTGTCCAGAGATGGCAGCAACCCAGGCAGAACCATTATAAGTTTCCCATGCATTAAAATCATTCCAATTTCCGGTACCTCCTGTTTTGGAGCGGAAGTCACCTAAAACCTGGGCCTGGAGATTGATAGCCAGAAATAATGCGAAAACGAGTAATGTGTAAACCTTTTTCATATGGTAATTTTTATTTGGTAATTTTTTTTTCAGATCAGAATTAAAACAGAATCCCCTGTGAACCCGGGCGAAATTTTCCCAGTTCTCCTATAATCAAGAAGTTAAATATTATCTAATGATATCCCACGACACGGGCTATTGGTTGCATATGCAACATAAGGCGTAGCAAAAAAAAGGCAGACCTATAACAGGTCTGCCTGATCTTCAACTGCAACACTTTCGTTTTCCTTCTCCTTCTTATCCTTCCTGGCCTTGTACAGCTTTTTCCCACCATACGCCGCGCCCATCGCAAGAAGGATGCCAAGACCGCCATCGATAGGCGCGCCCACAGGTGTTCCTCCACCGCCACCGGTGCCGCCTCCACCTGTTGGTGGTCCAGGAGGATCAGCGACAGTAAGAAGAGGAATTATAATGAACAACATGACTGTAATTAGTGTCAGTAACTTTTTCATATGTGAAGATTTATTAATTATTCAATAAAATTTGATAATAAAACAATTGTGCTACTGGATAAACACCTTTCTTGACAATGTCTGGGAGTCCCCAACAACTTTAACTATATAATATCCGGACATAAGGTTTAAACTTATTTTGTTCAGCGAATTACCTGTAATAGGTTGCCTGTGTATTTCAGAGCCCAGTATATTATATACAATGATATCTCCATTTATAGTTTCAGGAATGTTGACATAAATATCTTTTGCATAAGAATATATTTTGATGTTTCCGGATTCTTTTTGGTCAACACCTAAAGCTGCAAAATGAAGGTTAAATCTATGTTCTGGTTCACTTGGATCAGCGTTAAATGTATACGTCGGATTGGACTTTAGATCTTGTTTGTTCCCTGTAACAAGGTCTTCCAAATAGAAATTAGTTCCAGAAGCAAAAGATTCAAAATCGGATGCTTTTATTGTAAAGTTTCCTGCAGTGCCCGGTAAAAATCCAACTTTAACTATTGGATACACGCTTAAAGTTGGTAAGGAGAGTATTGACAATTCAGTATTCTGCTTATATGTGAAAAGTTGCGGTGCAATCACGCTACCCATCATTTTGTATGCATCGAGGCCAACATTAAAATCATCTGTGGCATCTGGAAGAAAGCGAACTTGGGTTTGATCCCAATAGCTGTTACCTTCGACTCTAAGTGTTAATAAATCAGTAACAGTTGACTTATAAAATGTTGTTGCTGAATGTGTCCTGTTTAAATTAGGTATTGTAAACGAACCAGAGCCCGATAAAACCCTAACAAAAAACCCCTGTTCAGCCGCTATTATACCTGTGCCTGTGGAACGAGCCAAAGAAATATAAGCTGAACCATTCCAATACCATGCGAAATCATCAAGATTAGTAATAGAAATACTGTTATCCCATTTAATGGCACTAGGGAATGGATTACCTTCAAGATTAAAACCAGAATACGTGGTTGCTCCGGTTCTAGTTAGTCCAGTGATTGTTTGATCACCTGTATTTAAACTTCCTGTAAAAGTTGCAGTAATGCCAGGGCTTGCCGGAGCAACCATATATCCTTTGCCTAATGTCAGATTTTCGTACGGTAGCGTTAAATCCACCCAGGATTGTGCGGTTTCATCCCATTTATCCATTAGGGAGCCATTGAATAAACTATTTGAAGGATTAAGCACAGGGGCAGATACAATATGATAAGTTGTGGCTAATGTTGGGGGACCTGACGTCCAATCGCCAGTCATATATCTTTGGACCTGGCAATTTGCAGCGCCTGTTCCTGAAATGGTCCCGACGGTAATGAGTGATCCGGCACCTGTTCCGTCAGATTGAATTGTAATGGGAGCAGATGATGTCGTGCCTATGACAAGATTCCCATTAACTGTGAGCTGCCCACCTGAGCTGATTGTTAAACTAGTCGTTCCATTATCAATTGTAAGATTCCCGCATGTTGCTGCACTGCCACCAGATGTGGATACAACTGGGGCATTGGTGACTCCATACCCTTCGATATAAATCAAAGAAGACGATGAAGGAGGGAAAGCAATGGTAGATGGATTTTGAACCCAATTTCCCTGAGTTAACCACGCTTGATCTGTTGTCCCTTTCCAATTAAGAGCCTGGCACATGTAGTTATTTGAGGGTAAAAAATTGTTATTTGTGATTGGTTCTCTTGGAGCATGTGAACTTGAATTAGTAGTATTGACAGGTGTTCCTGTTGCACCTGGAGTTGCATAAATGATAGTTTTTCCTAATACATCAAAATCTGCCACCATCTGAAGCTGAACGCCTGCAGGGAATGGTGTAATCGAGCCTCCTGTATGGTGGACAACCTGAAATGTCCCAATTCGTGTTCCTGAACCGGTGGCAGTGTAAGGGATGAGTGTACCACTAGAAGAAGCCGCAGGACCTGGAATAACCATATCAAAATGTGTTCCATCAACCCTAAAAATAATGTTTGTCGCTGGTAGGAAACCTGAAGGCAAGTCCGAGGAAAGAGAAACATATGTTCCAGTAAAAGTTCCGGCTGTATTCCCGACATTATTTAACTCAAAACCAAGCTGATAATTGTTTAAATATAACAGATTGCCCGAATTCGTGCTATATATGTAAACATCAAATTGTAAAGTATTTACGTCTGTCAGGTGGTCATTTCTTAAATCACATTGGTAGGGATATGATCCGGTTCCTGCTGAGTAAGTTTTAAACGCTAAATACCCTCCATATACTTTCCCTGAGCCATTATCTTCAAATGCACGTATGTAATAATTTGTATTTGAATTTAAGGCGGTGGCAGAATCTTCTGTAAATCCAGTTCCTGTAGAAGGAGTAATAGGATAAAATCTAATAAAATTGTGAGCACTATCTGAAAGTTCAATTCCTCTGCCTACAGATCCACCGGCAGTAACCGTATACCCACAAGTCGCATGATTCTTTGTAATATTTATAACATAATCGGTTGTCACCTGCCCCATCGCTGTTGCCCCCGCCAGAACCAGGAGCAATAAGATCAGGCTTGTTTTGAAATTGTATTGCTTTTTCATAAGCGATTGTATTTATTGTTAACTCGTTAACTAGTATTATTTTGTGCTTTCTTTATGTTGGTTTTGTGTAAATGCTTGAAGTTTTGAGAATAATTTATTTCTGTAATAATTGTCGCCTAAATATAGTTAATAAATTAACGGATGTCAAGTAATTGACTATTTGATTTTCAGAAAAGTGTAAATCCCGGACTTCATTATATCTCATCAGGCCACTTCTGAATGAAAATAATTTATCTGAATTTGAGGTATAAATCATATGCTTAAATTTTCCATAATGAGCCCTTCTCACAGGAGCAACAAAATTAGATTGTCATATAATTGTACACAAGAGAGAGTTTACCGTTGATATTGGGTAAAGAATACGTTAAATTTGATATATTCACTTTTTACTATGCGTATAAATACTTAACTTTGAATTCTCAAATTATTGAGATTCGTTCTAAATTGTTCCAATGTGTTGTTAGATTGTGAGTTATGATTCCACTGGAAAAATGCATCAAAATCATCATAGTTGAAGACCATGTTATTTTCAGGGAGGGTATAAAAAAGGTTCTTGCCGAAATAAGTGGGGTTGAAGTTATTGCCGAAGCCGAAAACGGGGAACAATTCCTTGCATTCCTCGAAAAAGGCAAACCTGATATCGTCCTCATGGACCTTAAAATGCCTGTCATGGACGGCATGGAAGCCACCGAAAGAGCCCTGAAACTTTATCCCGATCTGAAGATCATTGTCCTCACGATGTTCGGCGATGAGGAATACCTGTATTCAATGGTCCTTAAAGGTATCTACGGATATCTCCTGAAAACCACATCCCTCACCAACCTCGAAAGGGCCATCCGCATGGTATCAAACGGGCAGCAATACTATACTCCTGAACTGAACGGGATGCTGGCGAAAAAACTCAGGCAGTTCTCTACCAATGAAATTCCCACCTTTAGCGGCAAGGAAAATGAATTGCTGAAACTGCTTTGCAAAGGCCTGTCAACCGAGGAAATGGCCGAAAAATTATGCATGAGCAAGCGTACCATCGAAGGCTACAGGGCCAAGCTTCTGCAAAAGACAGGCCTTTCGAATACCATAAACCTGGTGATCTATGCCATCCGCAATAAGCTGGTAAACCTTGAGGAAATGGAAACCGGCAAGTGACATTTACCTCATGAAACGATCTGCTGCTCAAACTGACCTCGATCTCCTGTCGGCCTTGTTCGAGGATCTTCCGATCCCTGTATGGGTTAAGGATATAGATCACCGCCACATCCTGGCCAACAAAGCTTATTATAGTCATTTCAACCTGAAAAGAGAGGACCTGATCGGCACAACCTATATGCCTGCCTTGTCCATCAGCAGGAAGAAAAAAATCATCGAAGCCGAAAAGCAGGTATTGCTTACAGGCATTCCTGATGTGAATTTTTTGCGGATGACATTCCCCGATGGTAAACGTCATAAGATCGCGATCACGAAATCACTCATCCGCACAAAGAATAAAAATTTATATATCCTTGCCGTACTGGATGATGTTACCGAGAAGGAATCCCTGCTGAAACGTCTGAAGGAAAGCGAGAAAAAGTATAAAACGATCTTTGACCTTTCGCCTGAGGGAATTGGCATCAACCGGCTTGCCGACCGGATGCTGCTTGATGCCAACTCAGCCCTGGTCAATGCGTTCAGCATCCCGAAAAAGAAAATAATCGGGACCAGCGGTTCTTCTTTGTTCAGGCTGGAGGATATCCCGCAACTGGAATCATTCTTCCCCAGCCTGGTAACAAAAGGCCAGGTTAACAATATCGAGGTGATGCTGATGACCGGCTGCGGCACCAGGCCTAAACCTCACCTGCTTTCGGCACGAATGGTTAACCTTTCGGGAAAAAAGCATGTCATCTGGACTATCAGGGATATTTCAAAGCTCAAACATGCCCAGGAAGTGATACGCGAAAGCGAGGTCCTTTATAAGACCCTTGTGAACAAATCACCCAATCTCATCCTGATCCATATGGGTGAAAAAATTGCATTTGCCAATGATGCAATGATCGCTTTGTCAGGACTGCCAAAACAGGAAATTGTTGGGAAGAATATGTGGGAGTTGCTTAAGGATCCGATAATTGTTCCCAACAATGTGCAAATGCACGAACTCTTTACCGATCCGAAACATCTGCATAAGGTGGTTGAACTCCAGGCAAGGATAGGATCGGGGGGGACCAGGGATTTTGTCATCCGCAGCAGTATTATAAGTTACAAACGCAAGGATGCTGTGATGTCGATCTTCACTGATATCACTGAAACGATAAACGTTGAAAAACTCCTGCTGAATAAGACGATTGAGACCGAGGAGATCGACCGCAAACGGTTTGCTGCCGACCTGCATGATGACCTGGGGCCGATTTTGTCGAGCATCAAGCTGCACCTTGGGCTGATGGAGAAGACCTGCAGCAACGATAAACAGAAGTCAAATATCAATATTTGCCAGGAACTCCTGCAGGAGGCGATTGATAAAATGAGTGTCGTTGCAAACAACCTGATGCCCAGGCTTATCGACAACCATGGTCTGGAGATTGCCGTACGTTCTTTTCTCAAATCGATGTCAAGAGAAGGATTGTTTTCGGCAGAACTTGAGTCGAACCTGGGGAATGAAAGGTTTCCGAGGGAAATCGAGCTGCATTTTTTCAGGATCGTAAGCGAACTGATCAATAATACAATCAAACATTCGGGTGCCAGCAGGGCGAGCGTAGGGCTGCAATTTACAAACGGATTGCTTTCAATGAAATATATCGATAACGGGAAAGGCTATAAACCCGATGATGCCATGAAAAACTCAGGTGGAAGGGGGCTTGCCAATATTGTTCACAGGGCTACTCTGATCCATGCACAAATTGAATTTTCTGTAAAAAAGAATGGCACGGAGGTCAGTGTGCACAAGCGGATCGAATAATCTTCATCCGCATGAATTTATTTAAAGATTTCGTTGTACGTTATAACAACACCATTACCTTTGAGCGGGATTGGTGATGCGGAAACATTAATCCAGGTAACTGCATTATTTTCTTTTACGATACCCATTTCGACATTGCTTACAAGGCGGTTGTTTTTGATCGCTCTAACACTGGCAAATTCTTCTGATGGCATGGGAGAACCATCAGTCCTGATAATCTTCCAATCATTGCTGTCGATCCAGCGTTCACTTTGTTCCTCTTTTGAGATCCCGAGCAGCCTTTCAGCTTCTTTATTCGCTTCTATGATCTTTCCGTTCTCATCGCAAACGGTGACTCCGTATGGAATTGTCTCAAAAAGTAACTGGTATTTTGAGAGGCTCATTTTCAGTGCTTCCTCTCCAAGCTTTCGTTCTGTTATGTCGATCATGATTCCGTTAAAAACCAGCCCATCGCTGGTCTCTGCCGGGTTTGACATCACCTGCAACCATTTAATTTCGTTTTTCGGATTGACTATCCTGGTTTCAACATACCAGTCTGATTTTTCAGTGATTGATTTTTCAAGTGAAGACAGAAACAACAGCCTGTCATCTGGATAAATCCTTGAATTCAGATCAAGTTCGTGAACCTCTGAAAATGAAGATATCCCGAAGTAATCAACAGCTTTCGGGCTGATGTAGGAGAAGCTGTTTGAACCGTCGGGCCAGATGCGCAACTGGAACACGAGCCCAGGAAAATTTTGAACCACATCATGGAAATTTCGTTCACTCTCTCTTAAAGCAAGTTCGGTTCTCCGGCGTTCAAGAATTTCCTTGGCCAGCCGGGTATAGTTCTTTTCGAGGACTTCAGTGTTTGTCTTTATGCTTTCCTCAGCTTCCTTCTTTTCACTGACATCAACCATGGTCACCAGGCATTGGTCTCTATTGTCGGTAGCGATGCCGGTAAGGTGAACAAAGATTACCTGATCGCCCTGTGTTAGCAGTCTGGCTTCACAGGTTTCGCTTTTTTTGCTGTTAAAGACTTTCCCCAGAAAGAGTGCGAAACTTGTTTTGGTATCGTCGGAAATAAAAAAGCCAAGCAAATTATTTGTCAGATTTGAACGATCAATCCCCAGCATGGATGCCGCGCATAAATTCAGATCCATGATCCTGCCGTCTTGTGACAGCGTAAAATAGCCGGTTGGCGCAAAATCGTATAATGCAGTGTATTTCTCAGCAGTAAATTCGGCATGCTCTTTTGCCTCCAGAAGTTCATCGTTCTGCATCTCCAATTCTATCTTGTATGTCTCCAGCTCGTGAACCAGCTTCAAGGTCTCATCTTTGGAAAGGAGCAAATCAGAATCAGAAGAATTATTTTCCAGAAGTTTTTCCGCCTTTTGGCGAAGGATTTTTAAGCCAGGGTTAATATCGGTATTCGTCATCTCTAAATGTGTAGAAGTAAGTTATCCCTGTGATTCGTTTCACAAGGTACAAAGTACGAGAGCATTTGCCACCGGCGAAAGAGTGAGCATACTAATTCTGCCTGAGTATTTTTACGCAAATCCTGCCGTAAAACTCTTCTTATTTTTCAGACTGTTTTTGTTCTTTCCTTATTATTACCTTCCTGTCTGTCTGACCTATTTTTAGTACCTTTGCAACAGATAAATCGGAGATTTTATGAGCGAAAATATTGAACATTGCCGCTGCCTGATCATTGGATCGGGTCCTGCGGGATATACGGCTGCGATCTATGCTGCGCGTGCCGACCTGAAACCCTTGATGTACCAGGGGATGCAGCCTGGCGGACAACTGACCATCACCACCGAGGTTGAGAATTTTCCGGGGTACCCGAAGGGAATTACCGGTCCCGAAATGATGGAGGAATTTAAACAGCAGGCTGAACGTTTCGGCACCGATGTGCGATTTGGAGTCGTTACTTCGGTCGATCTTTCTTCACGACCTTTTATAGTGACGGCGGATGACGGAAAAACGGTCATGGCAGAGACTATTATCATCGCCACCGGTGCATCGGCCAAATGGCTGGGGATTGAATCGGAAAAACATTTTATGGGAATGGGAGTTTCAGGCTGCGCTACCTGCGACGGGTTCTTCTACCGTGGGAAAGAGGTTGCAATAGTGGGTGGGGGAGATACCGCCGCCGAAGAAGCGACTTACCTCGCAAAGCTTTGCAAAAAGGTATTCATGATCCACCGCCGGGGCGAACTCCGTGCTTCAAAAGCCATGCAGCATAAGGTGTTCAGCACTCCCAATATCGAAATGGTATGGGATAGCATTCCCGATGAAGTCCTGGGCGATGACAGCGGAGTAACCGGTATTCGCGTGCGTAATGCCAAAACCGGCGAAACCAGGGATATCACGGTTCATGGGGTTTTCGTTGCTATCGGCCATAAACCCAATACCGAGATCTTCGAGGGCCAGCTTGAACTGGATGAGATGAGCTATGTCAAAACACTGCCAGGTTCAACCAGGACCAGCGTTGAAGGCGTGTTTGCAGCTGGTGACGTACAGGACCATTATTACAGGCAGGCTGTGACTGCTGCCGGGACAGGGTGCATGGCGGCGATAGAGGCGGAGAGATTTTTGACGTCCTGATTGAATACTCGAATAATAGAATACTCGAATTTTGAATGTCGAATGAATTGCGAATCACGTATCACGTGTCACGCCTCTTTTTAGAGAACGAGGTGTTCAGCATTCGTAAACGGTCGGTATAGTGGTTTATATACAGTCGTTTGGCCGGTTCTGTTAAGAAAGAAGATTGGGTCAAGGTGAGAACCTTTTGATTTTCGGTTCGGTACTTGTCGAGTATAGCTCTTATCCGGCTTTCGAGCAGGCCAATCCGCAGACCAAAATCAAAAAAATCATCGTAGGCATAATAGCCCAGGGTTTTAAAACTTTCGCTAACATAGTCATCAGAGAACAATCCATCGCTGAGTGCGAAAAACGAATCGGCGGGAATATGTATGGCTGTGTTGATCAAATCGTAAGCCGGGCTTAGCAGATAATCTCCGCTTGCGGTCTTTTGAAGCGAGAAATTTTTAAGATGGGCATCCCCGTTGCTGAACAAATAATTGAATACAATCCGCTCAAAATATTTTTCAATCTCAACTGCATAAGCCACAACATATTTCTTCATCAGTGAGGCAATATCTTCATAACTGCCGCTGTTCCTGTAACTCTCCCCGTCTTTTTCTTTTGATCTGCCCGAAATTGAAGCAAAATCTTCCTGGGCTTTTTTTCTGCCGTCAGCAGCGTAATCAAATCGTTTCGTAAGGTATGCCGGCTCTCCGTTGCTGAAGAATACCAATGCACATTCTGCAATACCAATGTTGTATGCCTGCTTTGCAATTTGCATTGTAAGATGCTCGTTTGCCGGCAATTCATCCTCTTTTCCGAATGAAGCCCTGAAAGGTATCGGCTTTAAAATATAATGGCCTGATTCGCCTTTTTCGGTCAGTCGGAGTTTATTCCTGTCAAGTACAAGTGATTGTTTGAACTGGGCTCCGCTGATCGAAATTGTTTTGCTGTTTTGCCTTAGCTTCTCCGCCACTTCTTCATCTGCTTTTGGTGCATTAAAATCCAATATGTGGCTTACTTTTTTCCGGTCAAACAGCAGTCTCAATGCTTTCGGACTGTATGTGCTGAATCCTTCGGCCAGGGTGCACGGACAATATCTGATCTCGTGGGGGTTCATGTTGTTTCAAGCAGTTTTGTCGTGACGGCTCCAATGGTGTCGTGTTCTGCTGTTGCTCCCAGCAGGCTCATGATATCTCTTTCATCTATTTTCAGGTATCTGCTTTGTATTGACAGATTGGCCCCTTCGGCTACCATATTGCTGAAAAAAGGGAACATGAACGGGCTATGGAATTCCTTTTCAATTTTTGGCAGGCTTAAACTGATTGCGGGTTTCTCCGGATCGATGAAATATGCATCATCATACCGAAAAATATAATGATCTGAACTTTCTTCGGTAAGAACACCCGCAAGCATTCCGTTATTAAATACTTCAGCTTTTCTCATTTTTTAAGTATTGAGTTTCACCTTCAGGCTGAGTTCCATCCCCAACACTTCAGCCAGTTTATTCAGCACCTCCAGTGACGGATTACTTTGTCCGCGTTCTAGTTTGTATATAGTGTTCGTGCTCACGTTTGCCAGTTCGGCAAGGTGAGGCTGAGTTATTCCCAGCTCGTTTCTCCTGTTTTTAATAGTTTCCCCTATCTCTTGAACTAACATTTTAATGTGATTTTCATGACAAATGTAATGATAATTTGACAAAAAGCAATTAAAATCATAACATATTGTGATTTTAATCTCTATCGGTCTATTACCCGCCTTTCTGGAGTGGAACCCGGGTCCAGGGTTCGAACTGGGGGCCTTACCGATTTATTGAATTGAATATGACGTTTTATCCTAGTTCAAAAAGACTGAAGTTTGATAGGTGATCAATACTTTAGTTTTCATTAAAATCTTAATTTATCTTGTAATTTTACTTTGTTATAAGATTAACTCAATTCCATCCTGTTTGATATAGTCCAACAACAATCTTAACCATGGCGCTACCTATTAACATAAAAGAATTAATTCGCGGCAACGTAGTGGAATGGGAACGCCTTGAATTCAAGGCTGGCTGGAATCCCGAAGATGTCCTGCATTCGATCTGTGCCTTTGCTAACGATTTTAACAATTGGGGCGGTGGATACATTATCGTGGGTATTGAAACGGTCGATGGGGTGCCTCAGTTCCCTCCGGTCGGATTGCCGCTGAAGAGTCTCGATTCGATCCAGGGTGAACTGATTAACATCTGCTATAAGATTCAACCCAATTACCTGCCAATTATTCAACCGTATACTATTGATGATCGGCATATCCTTGTCATTTGGGTCCCGGCCGGGGATCTGCGTCCCTATTCTTGTCCTTCAACTTTGGGCAACGATGCCCGCAGGCAATACTACATCCGTGCTGGTTCCCGTAGCATTGTCCCTCATGGTGACAATCATGCGCGGCTTATTGAACTCACGGCAAAGGTTCCTTTCGATGATCGTGTGAACCAGCAGGCGCAGTTAAACGATCTCGATTTGGGATTAATCCGTGAGTTTCTGCAGGAGGTTGGAAGTGAATTGTTCGATGAGAGTGTGAAGATACCTTTTCCTGAATTATGCCGTCAGATGCAGATTTCACGGGGTCCGGCCGAGTTTCTAAGGCCTGTGAATGTCGGGCTGATGTTCTTTAACCGGGAACCGCATAAGTTCTTTAACCGCGCCTGGATCGAGTTTGCCATTCATCCCGACGATACCGGCAGTAATTTTATTACCGAAACTTTCAAAGGCCCCCTGCACCATCAAATCCGCAACAGCCTTGCATACCTTAAAAAGGAAGTGATCCGCACTGAAGTCATTAAAATTTCAGGAAAGGCCGAGAGCAAAACCATCAGTAATTATCCTTTCAACGCCCTGGAGGAAGTGATCAGCAATAGCATTTATCATAAAAGTTATGCGGAAGAGTCGCCAATCGAAATACAGGTATTCCCCGATAAAATTACAGTGCTGAGCTACCCTGGCCCCATGCCCCCGATCACGAATATCGATTTACAGCAGCGAAGAGTAGTCTCCCGCACCTACCGGAATCGCCGTATTGGAGATTTTCTCAAAGAACTTGACCTCACCGAAGGCAAATCAACCGGATTTCCGGTAATTCGTGACGCCATGGCTGCCAACGGCAATCCCGAACCAATATTCTATACCGACAAAGAGCAGGTCTTGTTTATGGTCACCCTCCCCTGCCATCCCCAACTGCAGGGTACCATCTCGGTAACTAAGTCAGGCATTAAGTTAACAAGTGCGGATGTTGAATTGATTTTTGCAAAAAGGATTGATTTTCAGTCCATAAGCACACTTTTAGATTCTGATATCACTGATGTGCATGACCAGGTCAGACATCTTCTGGTAACTAAGTCGGTAACTAAGTCGGTAACTAAGTCGATAGCCAGATTTATTGAACTGATTGACTTTCTCACCGAACCGAAATCCAGAAGTGAAATCATGAACTTCCTTGAAATTGACAACCAAACCAAGAATTTCACAACCAACATAACGCCTCTTCTCAAGAATGGGATTGTTGAGTTGACAATTCCCGACAAACCTAAAAGCCGGTTACAAAAATACCGCTTGACTGAAAAAGGGAAGAAACTTCTTAAACAATAACCTGCAGTGTTGTTCAGGTTGGAATTTTGGAAGGGTCAAACTTATCATGTAATTTTGTAAACACATTTGTATCACACATTAAATATTCACATGCTTACGTTTTTTAAGAATATTGATAAACTTTATGCTGTTGAGCATAAAAACCCCCTGGATTCAAGGGATATCGAAAAACTAACCTGGCTGTTCGGCGATGCAGATTGTGTCGCCGAACCTGCTTTAGAGGGAACCTTCGTCGGTCCGCGAAAGGAAATGATCACACCCTGGAGCACGAATGCGGTGGAGATTACGCAGAACATGGGGATCACCGGGATAAGCCGGATAGAAGAATTTGTGCAGGATGCAGGATGCAAGATGCAGGATGCGGGATATGGGATGCAGGATGCAGGATGCAAGATGCAGGATGCAGGATCCGGGATGCAGGATGCGGGAAACATGATGCAGGATGCAGGATGCAAGATGCAGGATACGGAATCTGACATCTCCCATCTTGCATCTTGCATCTCGCATCATGATCCAATGCTCCAGTCAGTATACCAGGGCCTCAACCAGGCAAGTTTCACCATCCATCACGACCCCGAACCCGTCGTGTACATCAACGACATCGCCGCATACAACGCTTCCGAAGGCCTTGCTCTGAGCGGGGAGGAGATTGATTACCTCACCGGGTTGAGTAAGAAAATTGGCCGGAAACTGACTGACAGCGAGGTCTTCGGTTTCTCTCAGGTGAATTCGGAGCACTGCCGCCATAAGATCTTTAATGGCATCTTTGTGATCGACGGAAAGGAGATGAACGAGACCCTGTTTGCCCTCATCAGAAAAACATCCGCAGTAAATCCAAATTTCATCGTATCGGCCTATAAGGATAATGTAGCCTTCATCAGCGGTCCGCAGATAGAGCAGTTCGCACCCGGCAGTCCGCATAAAGCCGACTTCTTCGTGATCTCCGATATCGATTCGGTGATCTCCCTGAAAGCTGAAACCCATAATTTCCCTACGACTGTCGAGCCTTTCAACGGTGCTGCAACCGGCAGCGGGGGGGAGATCCGCGACCGAATGGCAGGCGGAAAAGGCAGCATCCCTTTGGCTGGAACTGCCGTGTATATGACATCTTACCCCAGGCTGGATGGAGGCCGTGAATGGGAAAAGTCCGTCGAAGCCAGGAAGTGGCTTTACAAGACTCCTGAAGAACTGCTTATCAAAGCATCCAACGGAGCCAGCGATTTTGGGAACAAGTTCGGACAGCCCCTGATCTGCGGATCGCTACTTACCTTCGAACATGCCGAAAACGGCAAAACGTTCGGCTACGACAAGGTGATCATGCTGGCCGGAGGCATTGGCTTCGGAAAGAAGGACGACAGCATAAAAGATATCCCCGAAGGTGGTGAGGACATCATCATACTGGGCGGCGACAACTACCGCATCGGGATGGGTGGAGGTGCGGTTTCCTCAGTAGCCACGGGCGAATACGGCAATTCCATCGAGCTGAATGCAGTGCAGCGTTCCAACCCCGAAATGCAGAAACGGGTGTTCAATGCCATCCGCGCAATGGTCGAAATGAAGAAGAATCCTATCGTTTCCATTCATGACCACGGGGCCGGCGGACATCTGAACTCGATTTCCGAGCTGGTCGAAGCCACCGGGGGGAAGATCAATATCGACGCCTTACCCATTGGAGATCCCACACTTTCCGACCGCGAGATCATCAGTAACGAATCCCAGGAACGTATGGGCCTTCTGATGAATGACAGGGATTTTGCGCTGCTCGAAGAAGTTGCAAAACGTGAACGCGCACCCATTTATAATGTGGGCAAAGCCACGGGCGATATGCAGTTCGTGTTCGAGGACCGCCGCAACGGGAGCCGTCCGATTGACCTGAATGTGGATGATTTCTTTGGGAAGCCTCCGAAGACGGTGATGGTAGATAGCACTGATTCAGGATGCAAGAAGCAGGATGCAAGATGCAAGATGCAAGATGCAGGATGCGGGATGCAGGATGCCGATTTGCAAAACCTCCTTACAAAGGTTTTGCAAATCGAAGCAGTAGCGTGTAAGGACTGGCTGACCAACAAAGTTGACCGGGCGGTTTCAGGGAAGATCGCGATGCAGCAGACCTGCGGACCTGTTCAGCTACCCCTGAACAACCTTGGTGTGGTCGCCCTCGATTACCAGGGAACATCAGGCATTGCCACATCCTTCGGACATGCGCCTGCAGCAGCACTCATTGATCCCGCCGCGGGTTCAAGGCTTTCCATCGCCAAGGCCCTTACGAATATCATCTGGGCACCTCTGACTTATGGTTTGAAAGGAGTCTCACTCAGCGCAAACTGGATGTGGCCTTGTAAAAATCCGGGTGAAGATGCACGTCTGTACGAAGCCGTGAAAGCAGTCAGTGAATTTGCCATCAGCCTTGGAATTAACGTGCCGACAGGCAAAGACAGCCTCTCGATGACCCAGAAATATCCCGACGGGAGCGTGGTGTATTCGCCCGGAACGGTTATCATTTCTGCAGTTGCAGAAGTGAGCGAGGTTCGGAAGGTGATTAGTCCTCTCTTATCTGAAAAACCTGATACGGTTCTTGTTTATATTAATTTGTCTGCGGATGAGTATTCCCTGGGCGGCAGCAGCTTTGCCCAGGTGCAGAACAAACTCGGCAACACTGCCCCGGATATCAAAGACTCCAGGGCCTTCGCTGCTGCCTTTGCCGTCATCCAGAAATGGATAGCTGAGGGGAAAATACTGGCCGGGCATGATGTTGCTGCCGGCGGACTCATCACTACTTTGCTTGAAATGACATTCCCGCATACTAACCTGGGACTTGATTTGGATCTTGACGGCCTTGGTGAGAAGGACATAGTTCGCTTGCTTTTCTCGGAGAATCCGGGGGTGGTGATGCAGGTTGCGGGATGCGGGATGCGGGATGACAAGATGCAGGATGACAAGATGCAGGATGCAGGATGCGGGATGTGGGATGATGGGATGCAGGATGCAGGATGCGGGATGCGGGATGACGGGATGCAGGATGCAGGATGCGGGATGCAGGATGAGTTTGAGAAGGCTACTGGGCTGAAGTTCACAATCATCGGAACCACCTCTGAAAAACGGGAAATGGTCATCCGCCATCAGGGACAAATTTATTCCTTCGATATCGATCATTACAGGGATATATGGTTCAAAACATCATATTTGCTTGACCGCAAACAGTGTGGTGAAAAGCTGGCTTTGGAACGTTTTACAAACTATAAAAACCAGCCGTTGAAATTCAGGTTTCCGGAAACATTTACAGGTAAGGCCAGTCAGTACGGCATCGACCTGAAGAGACGTAAACCCACGGGCGTGAAGGCTGCAATCATCCGCGAACAGGGGGTGAACCGCGACCGCGACATGGCCTGGGCGATGTATATGGCGGGCATGGATGTCAAGGATGTGCATATGACCGACCTGATCTCGGGCCAAGAAAACCTCGAAGATGTAAACATGATCGCCTTCGTAGGCGGCTTCAGCAATTCCGACGTGCTCGGTTCAGCTAAAGGCTGGGCAGGCTCCTTCCTATACAATGAGAAGGCGAAGAAAGCCCTCGATAATTTCTTTGCACGAAAAGACACGCTCAGCTTGGGTGTTTGCAATGGCTGCCAGCTGCTGGTTGAGCTCGGACTGATTTACCCCGAGCACCAGCTTCATCCGAAGATGTCGTGGAACGATTCGCATAAGTACGAATGTGCGTTTATTAACCTCAGCGTACAGGAAAACCATTCAGTGATGCTGCATTCCCTGGCCGGTGCAAGGCTTGGCGTGTGGACTGCCCACGGAGAAGGAAAGTTCAACTTCCCGATGAGCGAGGAGAATTACCATATCCCCGCAAAGTTCTCGTACCACGGCTATCCGGCAAACCCTAACGGTTCACAGTACGACGCAGCATGCATTTCCTCAGCCGACGGCCGCCACCTGGCCATCATGCCGCATATCGAAGATGCAGTCCTGCCATGGCAATGGGCGTATTACCCCGAAGACCGCAAGGATGACGAAGTTGCACCCTGGGTCGAGGCGTTTGTGAATGCTAAAAACTGGGTATTAGGCACTAGGCACTAGGCACTAGGCAACTTGATATCCTGCATCTTGCATCTTGCATCACGATACAAAAATAAAAAACCATGAAAAAAACCATCCTCATCACCGGCGCCACATCAGGCTTCGGTAAAGCCATTGCAATTAAATTCGCTCAGAACGGCGATAACATCATCATTACCGGCCGGCGCAAAGAGAGGCTTGCTGATCTGAAAAAACTGCTCGCAACCGATTTCAAAGTTGAAGTCCTGGCGCTTTGTTTTGATGTGAGAAACTCATCCGCAGTCCAAAAAGCAATAAATAGTTTGCCTGATCAATGGAAGTCCATCGATGTTCTTGTGAACAACGCCGGACTGGCAGCCGGACTGGGCCCTGTGCATGAAGGAGTGCTTGATGACTGGGAGCGGATGATCGATACCAATATGAAAGGCTTGTTGTATATGACAAGGTTTGTTGCACCGCTTATGGTCATCCGCAAACAAGGTCACATTATCAATATTGGATCCATTGCCGGAAAGGAAGTCTATCCTAATGGTAATGTTTACTGCGGATCAAAATTCGGCGTCGATGCCATCACCAAAGGTACACGCATCGACCTGGTTTCCCATAACATCAAAGTGACCCAGATCGCGCCCGGCGCCGCGAACACGGAATTTGCCCTCGTCCGCTTCAACGGCGACCAACAGAAAGCCGACAATGTGTATAAAGGCTTCAAACCCCTGGTGGCTGAAGATATCGCTGAAGTTGTTTACTATGTCACCACTTTACCCTCCCATGTAAACATCAACGAC
>SESA01000444.1_pt1 | contig 26713 bp, 27 predicted proteins | sample 3171451 | NCBI WGS metagenome assembly SESA01 (sample SAMN06051862, study PRJNA518727) | freshwater metagenome | biome: subpolar coniferous forest; feature: holomictic lake; material: water; isolation source: holomictic Lake 227, 8 m depth | place: Canada: near Kenora, Ontario | collected...
TTATAATTATAAGGGTTTACTAGCATCCTAAGAGGTGTGCATCCAGAATTACCGATGGTATATTTTCCCCACGCAAAATATTTTGAGCCGACTCCTTGATTGACAGACAGCCGATTGCTATTGAATTTAGCACTTTAGGTCGTTCATGGGATTATGATTTATCAATTCAAGAGGACTTGTCTGAGGTACCTCGATTTGATTTGGATCAGCCACAGCATCCTCGTTGTTGTACATCTCATATTCCTCTTCCGAAATCTCCTGCCACCCGATTAGAACCGTCTTGAAATTAGTTTCCGATAGAACGTTTTTGAGCCAAGTAAAAGGATGCTCCTCGACTACATTGCAATCGAAAAATTCCCTTCCCAACCTCTTACTTACATACGAAATAAAATAATATTTTCCCATTATATCCCCCTTAATTTAGATAAAGATGGTATATCCTGAAAAACTTTTTGGGTGAAGCAAAGAACTTCCCACAGATTGGGTTTGGCAAGGTTGTCTTCGGACTCTCGCTACGCTACGCTCTACTAAAGTGAGAGCTACGCTTCGCAAGCGTCCTCGATCTCTCCCTCACTGTCTGTCCAGAAATGATGTTACCTGTATTCCCTTCTTTAGTTGCCCCACAAGCCCATGTGAAGCCCATTAAATCCCGAATTTTGCCCATGAGCGTGGGTTTGTGTACCAATGATTGACAGGTGGAATACGTCCACCGAAATAGAGAGCATTTTAGGACTGCCAGTGATATGCTGATGCTTTATATAATGGAAAGGATTTGAAAGAACAAGGTGATCAGTTTCATGACAAAGAATATGGTGGGAGCAGGGATCGTATTTAGCCTTTTTATATTAGTTGTTTCATGCTATGCAGTTGACTTAAGCAATATCAGGAATAACTCCACTTCACTGAATAACACAACCGGGTTGAATGTCACCAATACTACTCTGAATCCCCTCAATGGTACTGTTGATTCGATCCTTGGAAAATCAGCAAACAAGTCTGACCTCTGGAATTGGGGAGATGTTCCAGCAGGATACGTCAGAAAAGGTGGCAAGATCGTTCCTGAAGCCAATTCCGAATCCGATGAATCTGTTATGGAGACACCTTCTATGTTATCGCCTAATCCTAATACAGACGGTCGAGCCGGAGGACTATTAGTCAGACCAGAGTGAGTTGGATGGTAGAAGTAATCCATATTTATTTTTATTCCTCGTAGATGATGCAGGCTCTGATCAGGATCATCCAACTTACCAACTTTGTCCAACTTTTATCCAACTTTAGGAAACCGCTATACAGTTCATTGATCCAACCAAAACAACTTGATTTCTAGGTTTTGCATGGGATAGCACCCTCCAATAATGCATGGTATCCATGAAATGTAGTTGTTTTAGTTGGATAACATATCTAGCTACCTATTTTAGCGAGTTGTGCCAAAGTTGGGACAACTTTTCGAGATCATTATTGGTAACAATATGTACCACCTAGCTCTGAATCCTTTGGAAATTAAGCTCTCTTTAAACACCTCTTCAGCGGATTCTCTAGGTACAATGGTCGGGCACTTGAAAAAATTGCCCCTTAATACCCATTATAATCACGAATTTTAGCTACTTAATTTTATTTCTACTAAATGGAATAAACATTGGTACTTCCTGTTGATATTTAACGTAAGTATCACCAAACTCCAATACAAGTTTCTTTTCTTCAAGTCTCGTAGCGATAAGAATATAAATCGTCAAAATTGTGTTTACAATTATATCTGATATCGTGAAGATTTGGCACCATAAAACTATTATTAAAGCCAAATACATCGGATGCCTTATTACTCCTAATAGTCCATTCTTTTTAACTTCAATCGATGGATTTGTTTCCTTTATTTTTCCAAAGTTTAATGCTTGCCGAATACCAAAAAAGGATAGAGAATCATAGTTGAAGAAAAAAGCCCAAAAGAACATTAACAAGGAACCCGATATGAGTACATAACGTACAATGTTCAAGGGCAAACTATACATTATAATTACTTTATTATCTAGCTGTGTTGTGTAATTGATTAAAGGAATAAGCAAAGCCAATGAAATGAATATATAAAAAATTCTATAAAAAGCATAATAATTCTTTAATAAATGTTTCATTAAATCTGTAAACCTTATACTAATCAGAAAACTATGCTGCAAACAGTATCCTACCCACATTAATACAATTAATAAATAGTTCATTTTGAGTCCTTCCCTATATCTTACAGTGCAAGACGAGTTCCTTCTATTTGCCCGATTAATACTAATAGTTTATTACTGAAAGATGGGGTCAGATGTTATAAATGTGGCATCCTGCATGATTCCTTTTTGCACCTTGAGGTTCATTGCATCAAGCTGCCTCTGCATCTCTATCCATACTTCCTTATCCGCACCGGTCTCGGCAAGACGCTCTCTGAACTTCCATATCGTTGTGGAATCTGGAACGACCTCTGTTGTGCCAAGGAACACTCTAAACGAGATGCGATCAGCTAATTCGCGTTCAAGCTGTTCATCGGAGAGACTGTAAAGCTGTTGAATGAACAGCGACTTAAGCATCAAAATCACATCGAGGTTTGGGCGGCCACCGCGGTCAGTATTGTTTTTATACATGACCTCGAGTTTCTGCCTGAAGCCCTCCCAATCTATTCTGCCCCCGATCTCGACGAGTTTATCTCCAAGCTTCTTGATGCGCTCGTACTCATGCAAAATGGCAAAATCGGTAAGGTTCCTCGTGCATTGTTATATAGTATTAATACTATTTAAATATTTCGATTTAAATAGGTTTTTCGGAATTCTCTATAGAATTTATTCTAATGAACTATGACGAATTAATGAAGCCAGCAATCAGAGGAACGGCAGGAACCAGTTGGTATGTATACAATTGGGATTGGTATATCTAATGATGAAGGTAAAGCTGACATTTTGTCCGAGCATTTCTTGATACTTTTTTTATCGAGAAGGAATAATTATTGATTGTACTCCGAGACAGCTTCCTGTCATGGAGCTGATCGCGAAATCCGGCAAAATCATCTGCGGAAGGCGAATCAGTTTCTGAGAACTCCAAGTATTTGGTTACATGTAAAACATACATGGGAATAGTGGACGTTCTTAGCCCTTTATCCTCCAAGTACCTTCTGTAACGCTTAACAGCAGGTTTAAGGTCTTCTTTGCTAATAACTCTCTCTTCCAGTTCACATCCATACGCTTCTTGGGCATCTTGTATCAACCTTGAAGCGGCACTGAAAAAGAATCCTGTCACCCATAGAAAAATTCTACGAGTGTTAATAGGCTAAAACCGATATCATTAATGCGGGATACGGGATTCGAACCCGCGAACTCCTGCGAGACAGGATCTTAAGTCCTGCGCCTTTGGCCAGCTTGGCTAACCCCGCGCTCATCAGATCTATACTTCTGGAATAAGTACTTTCCCGATTCAACAAACCTTTTTTGCGCCCTTAATTTGCAGATCATAGTAAAAGAAAAAAGGAGATGGTGGCTTAAATATAGACCGCTGTTCCCGGTTCCACGTAGATTATCTTCTGGACTCCTCTTGTGAAGAACATCGTCTTCGGATAGTTGAACTGGCCATCATAGACCCGAACATCATGGTTCCTACCACCAACCACACTGAAACGGAACCTTCCATCAAGTGCATCTCCTCCAGCCCCCTCCGTACCTATGTAATTGCCATCCAGGAATACCTGATATCCTTTCATCCCTTGTGAGACAATCGTTACTGGTGTGTCTCCTGTTGCTGGCGGAGTTGTTGTCGCGGGTGGAATTATATAGGCCGGCGGATAGCTGGGAGTTGTCTGCGGATATGATGGCGGATAAGATGCGGTAACATCGATGACTATGGCATTGCTTACCTGGCCGCCGATTATGAAGAGCAGTACATGCTGGCCGATTGTATCGGCATAGAAGTCTATCTGGCTGCTGCCTGGGAAGAAGTAGAAGCTTTCCTTGGATAGCTTTCCATCAGGGGTTATCTCATACAGATATCCGTTGCCTCCCGGGGAAGAGGTTGCCAGCAGAGAGAGGCCGGACCACTGGGGAACTTTAGCGTACTGGGACCAGCTGGAAGAGCCCAGTATCCACAAGGAGTTTCCTCCAGTGTAGGCGGCATTGCTCTGATATTGAGTGTACGGCATAGCTTGCATTTGATAGCTGAAATAGACCGTGGAGGGCGTGCTGTCCACTATCAAATGCTTCTTTGGGATCTCAATATGCTTCTTGGGAGCAGATCCTTTGTAGGACCAGTAGTATTGAGAATAGAGGGAATCATATATGCTAGAAGACGGTGGATTGCCGCCTACCCATGGCTGGCCGATGCCCAGCTCAAACAGCTTCTCAGCTCTCGCTTCTCCTGGTAGCAGCTCTACGGCAATTGCACACCCCACTAAAGATATAATGAGGACTATCGATATCAATAATTTATTCATATATTTCACCTGATGTGGGTAAGATGGATTTTATGCATTCTTTATTCGTACGGTTGTAGAGGGATGGATGCATCCCAAAGATATAAAGCTTTATATTTCAATGTGGTCTTATTTTCATAAATCTAATCAGAAGCAATCGAAAACCTGGCACCTTTGTCTGCCTGGGGCAACCGGAGGGCGGAGCGATCTTGCCTGATGATTTCCCCAAAATTAAGCCCGAAAAAAAGATTATCTGGCCTCTCTCGAAGATCGCGAGAAGGCCTATCTAAGATTGAGGTTTGTGTATCTTACTTAGTCTCTTAGAAACCCTCCGTCACCCTCATGGCAGACCAGGTCCCTCCGGGAGCACTATCTGCTGTGTAAGTGCCGGAAGATATGGAATTTTCCGCCACAGACCGCGATACCCAGAAGGTCGCACCCCCGTTCGGCGATACCCACATCAGGGTAAGGACCGTTCCGTCGAACTGCCAGGTCCCCCGCCGGTTGGCTCCTACATTGGCTCCCTCCGTCTCCGTCCATTCCAGGGTGCCGTCCTTCTTTAAATTCAGGTCCGCCTTCCAATCGTTAAAGCCTTCCTGATGCCCGGACATCTTCCAGGCACCGGCCAGCTGCAAGCCGCTGCCCAGAGGTCCGTCAAAGCAGACCACGTAAGCATCCTCGGAGCTGAGTTTCAGCCAGACCAAAGACCTGCCGGGGGCAGGATTGGTGAGCATGGGGTTGATGGTCTGGGGGGTGGCCTCGCCCAGACTGGCTGCAACCACATCTAAGACGTAGAACTTGCCGTCAAGAAGCTCCTTTTGCCCCAGTTGATTCCATTTATCCGGCGTTCCTATCTGGGTGCCGGTTCTTTTGCCGTACCAGATATTGTACATGCCTGGGGCCAGTCCCGGTCCGGCTGTGTAAAGGTCGGTTGGACTTCTGGGCGAATAGTCCGCTCCATCTCCGGCACAGGGAGCAGACTTTCCTTTATCGCTGCCGCCGTTGCCACTCTTAAGACCGATAACTGTGGCAAGTCCACAGTCCTGGCTCTCGGAGGTATAGGACCAGGTCGATGGGCTTGAGTCGATAATCGTATAGGTCCCGGCGGGCAAATCCACACTCGGCGACAATTGAACTATCCAGTAAGCGTTGGGGACGCCACCCTGGCCCGGTTCTCCCCCGGCCTGCCAGGGGCCGTAGGTCTTGCCCTGTTCGTCCCTCAGCCCAATTGTTCCCGGCGATTCTCCGGAGCCATAATGGTATGTGCCCATTTTGGTAATGGTCCTTTGCACGTCAATGGTAAAGACGGTAGGGTTGGGTGGGCCATTGCTGACACCTGCGCATGCGCTTTGAGCAAAGATGCGTTCTTCCCCGTCGCCCGGAGAGGGAAGACCGTAGCACTCGCATAGACCAGCCTGGGTCACAATAAATGCGGCCAGGATGGAAAATAATAAAATCGTAAACTGCTTCCTGGGTCTGATCATTCAAATCCACCTCGACACCTTCCAGCAGCTAAACCGAAAAGATGCAAAACATCCAAGACGCGCTATAGATATAAATTTTCTTAATTGACGGGCTTTCTCCTGATTAAAAAAAGACGGAAAATGCCTATTACTGGCCTCTTTTTCCGCTGTTGTTTTTCCTGATTTACCAATTACTGCGTATCGCTTAAGCCGGAGGCATAACCTGGCCGCCCTGCGTCGTGGGGGCAGGCTGAGCTGAGGCCGCAGCCTCGCCCTTCACGATTTGTAGGCTGGAAAGCAAGCTCTCCGTAACATCCTGTGGGAATGTAGAGGTGATTACGACGCTGGTCTTACCGACTGATAACGGTCCGCATTCGCAGCCCTGGCTGTCCAGCCAGTACATGGCTCGATAGACTGAGCTAGGAGCTCCAGCTATCGCCTCTAATGGATTACTTGTAACCAAAAAGCCTTCCTTCCCGTCAATTGTCATATCTTCGACATTTGTGACATTGAGGCCCTGGAGCATCATGCTCATCGGTAACATGCTCTTAAAAACCATCAGTGTGGAATCGGTCGGTTCGGCGTACTCCGTTATGCCGATTGCGGCAAAGGTGGAGTTGTCGACGAATAAACGCATCTGGTAGGCGTTGCTGGTCTCCGTTTCAATCGGCTGGCCTATTTGAGGTTGATAATTGGCGTTTAGATCAAACGATACCGCGTAGGGGCCGAGCTGTTGGTTATCCGGCACAGCAATAGCTATGGCCGACAGCATCAGCACTATGGTTGCTGCTAATAATAACTTCATTTAATTTTCACCCGAAGCCATTTGCTCCTTCATCCTAGAAAAGACTTGCTTTGATATGCCCCTCGTATATTTCCTCCACGATTCCTATACAAAGCATCAAGCTCAAATATCCGCCATCCTGAGCACCAGGCATGCAGCCGCAGAGAAATGAGCCGGGAATTTATACGCTGATACTTTCTTTGCAGGAGGCAGAGAAGATAAAGGTCGGATCTCTGGGCATTATGGACTTTGCCGGGGGCTTCTATTCTTACACCGGCTCGGCGCGGGGCTCCGGCGGTCTCAAGCGCGTGGATCGCCACATTCTGGTGTCAAATGGCATCAAAACAACGCGGCGCTGGCATATCGATTATCTCTTGCCCCACACTTGCGTCCGGGAGGTGTTCATCACTAAAACCCCCCAGGATCTGGAGTGCTGCATCGCGAATGCGATAGGAAAGCAACTCGTTCCTGTGCCGGGCTTTGGCTGCACGGATTGTCGCTGCATAAGCCACCTGCACTATTCCCCGGGCCTGGGAGAGATGCGAGCGGCAGTAGCAGCGGCTCATGGTGTGGCCGTGATTTAAAGACGGTCCGGTGCCGAGATAATGGTCCCCGATCCGGGTTGAGAGCCGTCTCCGTTCGTTCGTCCTCTGTGCGCTCTGCGACTCTGCGGTTTCATTTCGGTATCGTTCCTCTTCACGGGCAGGGCAAGGTCAAAACGGAGGTATCTCCTACAATCGTTTCCGATCTTATCTGCGCGTAGCCCATGTATGTTCCGCCCATTATAAAGGACGGCACGGTCTTGGCATTCTTCTGCACCCGTTGGCCGATCCTGGCGGTCCCCTGGATCTCGGAGCTGATCTCATAAACGGAGAAGCTGTCATTCTGGTAAATCTTGGTATCCTTTATGAGGTCTTTGTCGATGTTGTAGTTCTCAGAAAAGACCGATCCCACCTCGTAATTCTTGGCACAGAGAGCATTTCTAAGGTCGCTTTGTGTGAGGGGGGGAGTGTAAGGCCGGTAATCATAATTGGCAGAGATGGTGAGGGATGCTTCATCCATATTCGAGTCCCGGTAGACCTCCGAGTCGATGGTTCTGGTGGCCATTCCACTTCCACTTGTGGTGAGGGCGATCTTTTGCCCTTTGAAGCCGGTCTTGGTCTGCAAGATTCTCGACTCTTCCAGGTAGCCGTTGACGAATATCCAGGAATGCTCCGTGAAGTTCTGAGCTAATCTATCCTTTGTCATGGCCTTTGCATCAACTGTGTTTACAGCAGCCATATTGGCAGCGATGCAAGCAAAAACTAACAGCATCGCGAAAAGCATCCATCTCATCTTTGCGCCTCACCCACTTATGGATAGGCAATGGTGCATTGAAATATAAATGTGATCCTGCAAGCATCCTCCTGGCAAAGGACAATGGGGCCAACCAGTTAGTGATGCTGGAAATGCTCACGCGCGCGCCTGGGCAGCCGGGCGGACGGGGCCGCCCACGGCATCGAGACCACCCCGGCCCAGGAGCGCCGGCCCTGCGACTGCATAAGAGTGGAGTTCTGCTCTGAAGCAACTATTTTTTTAAAGATATTGATCCAAATGTTTTTCTAGCTTGGCATCCATATTTCTTCTGAGGTGTTCCATTGCTGAAAGCTATGCTCTACGTATTGATATTATCCTCGTTGTCACTCGCAATTTTTATGGGCACAGCAACTGCACATAATCCATCTGAAGTAGGTGGTAGTGCTCATACCCATCAATTGCCTCCGCCCTGGCCCTATCACGTCGCAATGGTATTTTTAGGGTTTACGTCTCTAGTCGGAGGAGCTTTCACGGCACGATACTTAAAGCAAAGGACGGGATGGATTGGGTTACATAAAAAACTGGCACTTATCGGTGTCGTATTTGTTCTGGCAGGTCTTTCCATCGCGGCATATATGGTATCCGTATACATGGAAACATTTTTTGTGCATGAAATGCATGCCTATTTAGGCGCCAGCGTCTTTGCTTTTCTCATAGTGACTCCTATGTTGGGAATACTCCAATTCAGATCGAGAGATATGAGAATACACACCATCCATCGATGGAGTGGGCGTATTACAATAATGCTCGTTCTGTTCACAATTATCGCAGGAATACAGATGGTACAAACTGTGTTAGCTCAAAGTGCGGGAAGCGGTAAGTAATCAATATGCAGCCCGAACTATGGAATGCCCGTAAAATAATAGAAGATGCCGAAATGTCTGAGCTTACCGGGCAGAAGTGGCCCAGGCCCTGCGGTAATTTTGCTCAGGGATGGGCGGCGGGCGGCTCGCATCATCCGCAAGCTCTGGTAGAGGGGTTGAGGAGAATGGGCGAGCAGGTGACAAGCTCCTGCGCGGGCGAAAAATGAGCATACGTAGGTATCTGAGCAGGAAGTGAAGAAGATGTCAGAGTCGAGTCAATCGTTATTCTGGCAGACGGAGCCATCGTCAAAGACATCCTCGAGGCGCTTTTTGAGTGTTTCGTACTCCTCTTTGCTGACACGCCAGACAACTTCACCATTCATATTGACAGCGCCGTCGTAAGGGAGGTCGTACCGTATCATTTCACGCCGATCCACCATATCAATCCCTTTACGTTCTTTAGATATTTAGTGCGGGGGGACGGGAACCCCGCACGAGTTTACGAGTAAAAATCAAACCCTATGTCTCTCTACACAATGAGCTTTCTAATAACAAGTGAAAACGCCAGCAAAAAAGCCACAAGGGCCAAGAAAGACTCCCATGGGACGGACCGGCCAAGCGCAGCTGCCCTCTGGCATATGCTCGAACAAGTTAATTAGAGCCCCTTCTTAAAGCTCACAAACGAGGGCCGATGGTCGAGAAACATAACCCACCCCTACCTTCATCTCGGCCTGAGCCAGCCACATGGTATAGAGCAGTTCTGCGGTTGCTCAAGGCTTAATATAAGCATTCAATCCGATGGTGATCGGCTTATCATCAACTTTAGCGGTAGTAACGATATTCCCATGTGTACTTGCAACAACAAGGGTTTTACCGGATGACGATGGGGTTGGTTTTTCCAGGTCAATTTCTATGAAGAGCTTGTTATCCTTGATTTCTACTTTCAGAGTCATATGAGTTCTCCTATTGGCCATTCTTTCGACATTCTCATCTATTACCCTTTCCCTGAGAGATCCTCAGACATTTTTCGACGATTTTCGCGTTGCAACCATTTATCTCTTGGGGTCAAGGGACAGAGAAGACCGCATCCTTCAGAGTGCGGATGAATCGAGCCCCTTGCGAGAGTACTTTCGTCCCGAGCTACTCGATTTGATATAGTTTCAAGATGATTAGATCTTAGTTCCCTGGCACGTCCAGGAAACCGATTCACGCCTTCTAAACGGAAGGTAGGGCACTGAAGTTCTACTTCAGAGAGACGGTGAACGTGAATCAATCGCTTTGCGTGGCATGATCCTCGTAAGAGGATGGTCTGAGCGTGAACGGAAAGGTTCAGCAACAACAGCGTTAAGATCTCCACGCTTAGCAGGCTGCCTGAGTTGAGTGAAACTCTGCGGGTTCGCTACCCAAATGTCAACCAGCCGATAGCGACACGACTTTTTGCGTAGTCGCAAGCCACGGACTTTAGGCCGTGGTAGTTGACGTAACAAAAGGATTGAGGCGGGATAAAATTTGGAAATACAATTTTTGGGTCCAATGGAATTTCAAATCTCTCCACTTCTGTTATCTCCCAAGCAAATCCTATTTCTTTATTCCTAAAATAGTCAAAAAACTCGTCTTCAGAAATCCCCGCATCATCCTTTGTTGGTCCCATAAAGCTCTGGGACTGCCTTCAATTATATTATTTATCTTGAAACTTCCAATTATTTTTTTAATAGGGGCGGTTGAGTAAATATATACACAATTTATATCTGTTTTAGCGAATTTACTTTTGCGAAATTCATATTTTTTCCGCCCATCCATAATAGCCTCCACAAATCTTGGCTTAATGGATAGTAAAACGTCCATCGATATCACCGATTTCTTTTATAGATTAAACATTATTTATTACTATGAGCTGCGCATTTGTTAAATAATCAATTTCTATAAATAACCTATCCCTGGTGCGAATAGTAACGATGCCCATGGGCGCGATGATGCCCAAGATGTAAGAGAATCGTGTCCCATCATTAAGTGCAAGCAGAAGATAGAACCTAACGAGGGGTTCCCGTCCGGTCCGCTTGCCTCCCTGTGCATCCTCCTGGCGAAGGACAATGAGGCCAACCAGTTAGTGATGCTGGATTTACTCACGCGCGCGCCTGGGCAGCCGGGCGGACGGGGCCGCCCACGGCATCGAGACCACCCAGGCCCGGGAGCGCCGGCCCTGCGACAATGGTGCTCATGTATAGATTGTGGTCGCTGGGGATCGCCCAAAATTTGGGGCTATTGGCAATCACCTACCATCTCATTTTCTGCCTCAATTCGCTCGTGAAGATGTTGCTTTAAAATTGATAGAAGATCTGGACCTTTTGCGACCTTATCAGTTGCACCTAGATCTCTATAATCCGAATTTACAAGCAGATAAGCATCTGCAAAAATTTCAACACTCAACTCTTTTTCCGCAAGTGACGCCAATTCTTGCGTCTGAGGATTTGCCTTTGATAATGCTAGCATTGAAGCAGCCATTGCGATATAGAATTTGAGGTCGGTTTTCGCTGAAGCCGTAAGATCTCCTGTGTACAAATTAAGAAATTCCTCCGTTAATTTTATAATTTGGGCGCATGCACGATAAATCTCAATTGGGTACTCACGATTGAATAATTTCTTATATTCTTCATCCCGCTTCATTAGAGAAGATGGCCTTGCACGTGCTGTATCTGGCTTTTGGAGAACAACTGCCATAACAGCCTGTGCCATTTGTGGAATGCCTACTATCCTATTAATTGGCTTGCCTTCATTTTTATAATAATTCTTTCTGCGATCGTAATAAAGACCAAACGGTTTAAGGTACTCTTCGATATCTCTGTGAATTCTGTCTGTTGCCCGCAGAGATGCAGGAGGAATTGCGGTTTGGCTGTTGGTTGCCTTTATTATGCGATCTCGGCTCTCCGATGCATTTGGCACTATTACTCGGACTAAGAGATTTCTTTCATCGCCTTGAGTATTACAGCTTGAGAAGTAATTGTATATTTCTGTTGAGGTCTGGAGTCCGTTTACTACTTCGGGATTTTCAACTGTTATCTTTTTTCCGCTTTGAGTTGCCTTTGATGCCAGCACTGTGATGCCATTGTTTAACCACCAGAAGTCTTCATTAATCGGATTTTGAAGCGAGGTTTGAATCTCCTCGTTTACTTGCGTCTTACCTTGATAGTCCCTTACATTGGCTTCGAAAATTTGGCGTATTAGATGGCCTTCCGAATCAGTTATAAAGCTGTAGAAATCATTGAGAGAAACTAGGCACACAAAGGCTACTGCACCCGTAGACGATATTGGATTTTCGGAAAGCTTGAGTTCATAAGTTGTTATGGGCGAACGACGTGCTAGATCCAGCAAGTTCCTTGCACCCAAGAATTCAATCTTAAACTCAGAAGATGAAAAGAGATGCTTGACTGTGTCTCTAAGGCGGACTTCCTTTCGCTCAACATTGGAATGAAGTTGATCACCTTTTGTGGCATAATAATATAATAATGACAATTTTGGAAATCTGGAGGCTAGCATTTGATAAGTTTTTCTGAATCGTTTTACTGCTTCAATCAGTGACGGATTATATACCGAGCGGAGTTCATCGAGTGGTCTTGATAAATCGAACAGATCTCCTGTGGCAGAAATAAATCGATCAATAGCGGCTTCTGAAAAACCAGAAGTCGTCTTTGATTGAATCATTACTACCTCTATTGTTATATTTTTTTTCAAATCTGCGAAGTCACTATCGTCCTGTAGAAGTTCCCCATTGACAAAAACATAGAACGAATCAATGCCACCATCACCGCTTCCAGAGATTATGCCTGATACAAGTTCGTCATAAGACAAGTCGAAATCTTTTAGGATCTGTTCTGATGTAAATACTTCAAAATACTTGTCAACAGCAAGAGTCGGTGCGATATTGCAGCGTTGTTGTTCCAGAACTTGGTCTAGGATAATTCTATCATTGCTCATTATTAGCCTCTAATGATTTCATTTTTCTATTTTATGCAAAGAAGATCTTAATTAAGTATTTGCCACGAATTAATTATTTATGTATTGTTTAGTTCACCTTAATCCGCTTCATTAAACTCATTTTATGATATTATGGATGGCGAGTTCAAAGAGCCAATATCAAGTAACTTCAGCTATTGATATTATTTCTCAATTTAGCAAACGTTGTTGGGCGACATATCTTCATTGAAATAATATCCTAGCAGACGGAGTCATCGTCAAAGATATCCTCTAGGCGCTTCTTGAGTGTTTCGTACTCCTCTTTGCTGACACGCCAGACAACTTCACCATGCATATTGACAGCGCCGCCGTAAGGGAGGTCGTACCGTATCATTTCACGCCGATCTACCATATCTATCCCTCTACGTTCCTTAAATATTTAAAGATCAGATGCGGGGGACGGGAGTCGAACCCGCGAACACCTTCGTGACAGGGTCCTAAGCCCTGCGCCTTTAACCACTTGGCAACCCCCGCGTTTGTGCCTTCCTCAGTAAGGCTTGGCCACATAAAAGAACTGTGCTCTACTAGAACTTTGCGATCCCCTCAACACCTTCCGGAGGCCCTCAGCCTCCTCGACGCCTGGATGAGGTCCCTCATCTCCTCACGGCTCACCTTTTGCCTCTGCTTTTGGTCCTCCCACTCGCGCCGGAAGGGATAGAAATACTCGTAAAGCTCCAGGATGTCCCTTGCGTACACCACGAGCCCTTCCTCAATCACCGCGATCTTGATGTGCAGAGGCAAGAGCTCGAAGATGCGCACGTCATAGCGATGGTCACATAGATGCGAGATGAACTCTCTCCAGAGCGCGGCTTTATCGGCGGCCTCTGGGGCTACTATGCACAGGTCGATGTCGCTTCTCGGCCCAGCATCACTACGAGCCACGGAGCCGTAGAGAAGCACGCCCTGCACTTGATCCTGCCAGAAGGATTCATGCAGAAACAGCAGGTCGTTTTTCACCTGGGCGGCAACATCTTCTCCAACCATGCTTCCACCTCTTCGCCAAAAGCCGTGATGCCGGAAAGCAAGCCTCTCATGCTATCCAGAGCGAGCAGATCATCCCTTTTATTATACCTGTGCACCAGATGATTGCGTAGGCCGTTGGCTTCAATCAGGACCTTCTTTGAGCCTTCTGTCAGATCCCCCAGATTCTCAAGGTTGCCGTAATCGTCATGTGGCTTGATCCCCAGATCCTTGCACATCATTGCCACCAGATCCATACAAGCTTCGACGGCTTCCTGAAATGCCTTGTAGGATGCCAGCTTCGTCTTGTCATCCTCTAAAAAAACCTCAGAGGATACCTCCTCCAGCCAATCCTGCGCCTGCCCGGCTCTCTTGAAAATAAGATCGAGCTTATCCTTGTATCTGCCTGCTCTTTCTATCTTCATTGATGGCTCAACTCAAAGGAATTATCTCTGGCCCATCAGCCAGGCCATGACTGCCTTGCTGGTGTGCATCCGGTTCTCTGCCTCGTCGAATACCGCACTCTGCGGCCCGTCCATCACCTCGTCCGTGATCTCCTGGCCCCGGTGGGCAGGCAGACAGTGCAATGCGATGGCCTCTGGGGCCGCCAGGCCCATGATCTCAGAATTCAACTGATACTTGCCGAATACTCGCAGCCTTTCGGCTTCCTGGCCCTCATCTCCCATGGAGACCCAGGTATCCGTAACCAGCACGTTTGCGCCCTCTGCCGCCGCAGATGGCTCCTCTACAACCTTAGGCCAGCCGCCCAAGCTCTTGGCCTGCTCCAGAATGAGGGGCTTTGGCTGGTAGCCCTGGGGCGAGGCCACCGTGATCTCCATGCCCAAAATGGCCGAGGCCAGGATGAGGGAGTTACAGACATTGTTTCCGTCGCCCACCCAGGCGAGGCGCAGCCCCTCCAGCTTTCCGAAGCGTTGATGCATGGTCTGCAGGTCGGCCAGAATCTGTAGCGGATGCTCCCAGTCGGACAGAGCGTTGACCACAGGCACGCGGGCGTGCTTCGCGAGCTGGACCACCGTGTTGTGAGAATAGACGCGAGCCGTGATGCCCTGCACATAGCGGGAGAGCACGCGCGCCGTGTCGGCGATAGTTTCACCCCGCCCGAGCTGAAGCTCCCCAGCCGACAGGTAAATGGGATGGGCACCAAGCTCCGCCGCCGCCACCTCCAGGGAGACGCGCGTGCGTGTGGAGGGCTTCTCGAAGATCATGGCCAGGCTCTTTCCCAGGAGCGGATGGCCATGCCAGCCCCGCCGGGACCGAAAGGCCTCAGCGCTCTCCAGCAGCCGCAAAATGTCCTCTTGGGAGAGATCAGAGATAGAGATGAGATCCATTTTCATGTTCGTTCCTCAGCTTTGCATCCTTGCCTGGAGTTCGGATATCGGGGTTATGTCCTCTACGGTCGTGGAGAGCGTGGCCTTAATGTTTTTGAAACCGGGAATGCTGTCGTCGCATACATTGTCGGAGACGAGCTGATTGGACCATGGGCTGTTGTACATGAAGGCCAGGCCCGGATGGGCTTCGTCCTCTGAGGTCCGGGCGGCGACAATTACGCTCCCCACGTCATTTTTCACCTGCAGCTTCTGCCCGTCTTTGGCTTCCAGGCGGATCATGTCCTGCTTGTCCAGAATGATCAGGGCGCTCAGGTTTTTGTACTCATCGGAAAACCGGCTCTTTCTTCCTGCCTCGTCCTGGAAGATGTCCCGCACGGTAACTATGGTGACCTGCACTTCTGCCGTCATTTAAATCGTCTCCATGATACGGGTTAAGATCTGCTCGTCCGAGAGCAGATTCGTATCGATGATGGGCTCAAACTTGATCTTCACTCCATCCATGCGTACCGCCGTGCCTCCGATCTCCAGGCCGGAAATAGCCGAAGGTATGACAACCTTCGCGGCATCCGTGGTCAAAGATCGTCGCGGATCTATGGCAATGAGCGGCAGCCGGGCCAGGGAATGGGCCGTGCCGAAGGGCAGCGCCGAGAGTGGATCTGAGCCGATGACCAGAGCCGCGTCGCATGTCTTGGCCGCGGCAACAACGCTATTCTCCGGCCCGTGCGCCGCCGCGCCGCCCTTAAAGGAGACGCGATTGATAAAGCCCGTCTTTTCCAGCATTAGCTCGTTAAAGCCGCGCATGTTGTAGTGCCCTACCATGGGGATGACCTTGAATGTGGTAATTTCATTTAGCTTAGCAAGCAGCCTCTCGAAGAGTTCCATCTTATCCTGCAAGGAATAGATCATGCCCGGGCCCGGAAAGATCGCTCCCCACTTAGTCTTCTTGAGATGGCTTCCCAGCTCAATCATTTTTTTCTTGTCTCCCACCTTGGGGATCTTTCCTTCCAAAACGGCCAGGATCGCCTCCATGAATTCGGCATCGCCTCCTGGCGCCACCCGGAAGTAGTAGTTGCTGCACAGCCGGGCCGTGGCGGACTTTCTCACATCCACGACAATGCAGGTCCTCTCCTCCTCGTAGCTCTTCTGCCTCTTCTCTCCCCGCGGATAGTAAGAGAAGCGCGAAAGATGGCGGGGATGGCTGCTGGAGGGGTCCGAGCCCCAGAAGATGCTGGTGTCGGCATAATTTCGCACATCGTCTAAAGTGCAAGAAGGAATCTTTCCCGATAAAATGCGCTCCATTAAGATTCCCTGGCAGAAAGAGGAGGCATCGTCCATGGTCGCGCCCAATTTTTCTGCCAGTTTTATGCCTGCTGCCTGCGCCTCTAATGTGGAGTTAGACCAGCCGTACAGGAGCGGGCTTTTGGCGCTCTTTAAAATTTCCGCGGCCTTGGCGATTGCTTTATCCAGGGTCACCTGCTCACCATCGATCATGGGCACCGTCCTCTCTGTGAAGGCTGCCTGGAAGTGGCCGTGCCCCTTGCGGCAGAGGTTCTTTACATGGGTGAGCGCACCATTTTCATAGGTCGCCACAATATCCTCGCAGAGAAGCGAGCATCCCGTGCATATTGCCATTTGCTTTTCACCTTCCCTTTAACTAGACAAACTCTATGGCCTTGCTCGGACAGGTCGCTGTGCAGGCATTGCAGAGGGTCTTGTTCGGCCCGAAGCGCCGGCATTCTTTGAGGTTGTTGGCCACCACCACTCCGTCTTCCACGCGCAAGATGACCTTTTCGCTCTCTGGGCCCAGACCCACCGCACAGCGTGTGGGCTCCGCGGCCACATTAACGGGACAGGCGACAACGCAGTTACCGCAGCCAAAGCACCTCTCCGGATGTATGATCAGGCCGGTCTCCGAGGCGTTCTCAATGGGTGCCATCACCTCTCGCAGCTTTTTCAGCTTGGCCTCGTACTTCTTCTCTTCAATTAAGGGAGTACACTCATCGACCTTCTTCTCCCGGCCCAAAAGGCCCACGGCAAAAGCCATGCAGGTGGGAAGCCCGCACTTCTTGCAGTTGGTCTTGGGCAAAAGCATATAGATCTCCATGGCGCCGACCATAACCAGAACCTCAATTTTGGGAAAGATTTGCATCAATTATATTTATGGGCTGCGCAAACCTTTTCATAGTTCTTGAATCAAAAGGTTGTTCTAATGCCTTTCAGGAATCCCATGGCCCTTCTGGGGCTCCTCTCCATAATTCCCCTGATAATAATATACCTTATCCGTCCCCGTCCCAAGGAGATCCGCTTCTCCGCCACGCAGTTCCTGCGAGAGGGTGAGGTGGAGCGCTCCGCCGTGCTCAGCCGTTTGATCAACGACCCCCTCTTCTGGGTGCAGCTGCTGGTGCTTCTCTCTTTGTCCGTCGCGGCGGCCGGACCATTCACCACTGAAACCGGGCTGGCCAGCAGTCATCTCGTGGTGGTCCTGGACAGCTCGGCCAGCATGCAGGCCAGCTCCCGCGCTTTGCCGTTGATCGATCCCTACCTTGACAGATACCAGAGGATCAGCATCGTGCTGGCGGGAGCCATGCCGTTGACAGCTCTTTCGGAGGGCAGTCCCACCGAGGCCAGGGACGCTCTGCAGCGGCAGCAGCCCAAGGCAGTCTCTGCCGATCTCTCCAGCGCCATGACGCTGGCCGGCAGCTTGCTGGCGGGCGAAGGCGGCCACATGCTGGTGGTCTCGGATTTCATAAGCTGGATAGGCGACGATCCCGATGCCACCCGCAAGATTCTGCAGGCAGACGGGCGGGTGAGCATTGTCTTTGCCGACTGCTACCAGGGGGGCGATAACCTGGCCCTGGTGGAGGCCTGGGATGTGCCGGGACCGGGATATGTCAACCACACGGCTCTCGTGCATAACTATGGCCCGGCAAGAGTGGTTCCCATTACTATCCGCGGCCCGAGTGGCGCCGACAGCCGCACGGTGCAGATGGCTTCTGGAGGGGACGACTATCTCTCTTTTACGGCTTACCCTGGAGTCAATGAGATCTCTTTGGACCAGGAGGATGCCGTCGCCTGGGACAATCATGCCTACGTTTATGTTCCCGACCTGGCCCAGAAGAGGGTTCTTTACCTGGGTGAAGAGGGACCGGCCCTGGCAGCTCTTCGCTCTCTGCCCAATGTTAAGGTGGAGACCTCCGGCGAATTCAATAGCTTCGACTTGATCGTGGTGGCCAGGAATGCCTCACTGGACGGCAAGCTCAATCGTTACATCGATGGCGGAAGGGTGATATTCATCGCCTCTGACCAGGAGAGCCCCGAGTACCTGCCCGTTCGCGTGACGGGCGAGCAGGCAGGTCCGGCCAGCCTCTGGGTTCGTAGTGAGGGCTTTGCCAAAGGCGTGCACTTCGATGAGATCGGTCTTTTCCGTTTTCCAGAGGCCGTATCCCGAAAGGGCTCCACCACATTAGTCGAGGCCAATGGCCAACCCATCCTCTCCTACTGGCGCCTGGGAAAGGGCATGGTGATTTACAGCGGCCTGGAGATGGATTCCGATTTCTATCTGCGTCCGGAATATCCCATCTTCTGGTATCAGATGGTGAACTGGATCACAGGTGTACCGGACATAATCGAGGCCAATAGGAAGACGGGCGAGATAATCCATCTGGGCGAAACGACCCCTGTAGAAACGCCTTCTACAAGCCTTGCCGCCAGCACTCTGCTGCTGGACGAGGTGGGTGTCTATCGCTTCTCGGGAAAGGCGGTGGCTGCCAATATGTATGATCCCCAAGAGTCCTCCCTGCAAAGGAAAAATGGTGTTGATGCGGGGGCATTTTTAGCCGAAAGCAGGGAAACTATAGTGGAAACGGACCTCTCCAACTGGATCATTGCACTCGCGGCTCTGGCCATCCTTCTGGAGCTGGCCATTATGCGAAGGAGGAGAGAGACATGATCCTGGATCTTTATTTTGCCACACCAGAGTTGCTCTGGGCCATTCCATTTATCTTGCTCTTAGGTGCGGTCATCATTCGCAAAAGAGCTAAGAACAGGCTCTTTGCCGTCTCAAGGCTTCTCGCCTTTTGCCTGATCATAGCAGCTTTCGCCAATCCCTATTTTGTCGAGCTGCATACCGTCCAATCGCAAAAACCCAGCATCACCATCCTGGATGATATGACCGGATCTATGGGCATCTTTGACCCCGATGTCACGGCGCGGGTGAAAAACTTTGTAGACGCACCAGCGCGCACCTTCTCCGGGGATGCTACGCCTCTGGGCGACAGAATCGTGCAGTACGCCCTGCCTGGCAGCACTCTTCTCTTGGTAACGGACGGCTACAGCAATAGCGGTCGCCCTCTGGCTGATGCCCTGGCACTGGCGCGAGCCTCCAATACCACGACCTTTGCCCTCTCTCTCGCCCCCCAGAGAGATGATGCGGGCGTGGAGATATCCGGGACGAACACCGCCGTCCTGGCCGGGGATTATCCCTTCAAGGTGTTGGTGCGTTCATCGAGAAGCTACCAGGGGCCTCTTTCCGTCTTTGCCGACGACAAACTGATCTACAGCGACACGATCGTGGCCAACAGCAGCGCGTCCATCAAGATATCCCATTCCTTCCTGGAGACGGGAAACCATATTCTGCGAGCGACTATTGCCCCGGACGGGCAGCCCATAAACGATAACTATCAAAAGGCAGTCTATGTCGTCCCCAAGCCACAGGTTCTGCTTATCTCCAGTGGCAACTCGCCCTTAGCTACGAATCTCAATGATCTTTACAAGCTGACGCTCGTTTCCGAGCTTCCAGGCCAGCTAAAGGGCTATAAGGCCGTAGTGCTCGATGACATCAGATACAATTCCAATCTGGATCAACTGCAAGGTTATGTGCGCGAAGGCGGTGGGCTGGTAGTAGTAGGGGGCGAAGATGCCTATGACCTGGGCGATTACCGTAACTCCAGCCTGGAGGAAATTTTGCCGGTGCGCTCTATGCCCAGCATCTTCGAAGGCGGCAAGACGCTCATCTTCGTGCTGGATATCTCCTTCTCCCTGCTCACCACGCGCGCGGGGGATGGCACGCCTCTGCTCGACTACGAGAAGGCTCTGGCGGTGGAGTTGCTCAAATCGCCCCATTTCCAGGACTACAAGGTGGGCCTGATTGTATTTGGCACCAAAGCCTACGATGTGCAGGACCCCATTCCCCTGTCCCGAGCAGAGAGCGTTCTAAGGGAAAGGATAACAAGCCTGGCGCCCACTGGCACAGAGAACAGCTATCTGGATAGCGGTCTAGAGCTAGCCTGGGATATGCTCAATGTCAGCGGCGGCCAGGGTGAATTGGTTATCCTCTCGGACGGAAACCTCTACAACTATCCGGAAGTGGTGGCGCGCTCGGTCGCCCTACTTTCCGAGATGAATGTCACCACCCGTCTCGTACAGGTGCAGGCCTTCCCCGGAGCGACGGGCAGCTTCGATTATCTAGCCGCCCAGACGGGATCGGACTATTCTGCCTTCGTCTATCCGGACTCGCTCACCACTACGATGCAGGAAACCCCTCCGGACATACCGGCAGAGGAAAGTAGCCTCTCCGGATATGCGGTAAATGTGGTCAATAAGAATCACTACATCACCGCCGATCTGAACTTAAACGCTACCGTTACCGGCTTTAATGATGTCACGCCCCGTTCTGGTGCCCAGCGTCTGGCGGCTCTGCCCGATGGCAAGAGCGTTTTGACTGTATGGCGCTATGGTCTGGGCCGGGTGGCGGCGTTTACGGTCGATGATGGCCGTGCCTGGGCAGGCAGGCTATATGCCAGTCCAAGCTCGCAGATGATTTCGTCCACCGTCAATTGGGCGGTAGGCGATCCGCGCCCCCAGGATGATCGCGTCGAAGCAGACGATGGGTGGCAGGGTACGCCCTTATCTGTCACCATCAGCAGCAATGCGCGCCCCAGCCTTCCCGATGCAGATGTGGAAAAGGTGGGCGACAATCGATATGTAGCTACATTTATGCCCAATAGTTCTGGCATATACTATATCGGTAGTTATGGCCTGGCGGTCAACTATCCCCTGGAGTACCGAGATATAGGCTTTAATCCTGAGCTTTCCCGGCTGATCATGGCCAATGGCGGAAAGATCTTCAGCGAAGATGAGGCCCGCCAAAGCCTGGTGGTCGAAGCTTCCCGTGTCAGCCAGAGAACCGTGCAGGAGAGGCTATCACATAGAGACCTTCTGCTGCTCTTGGCCCTACTGGTATTCCTGGCAGAAATACTGTACCGAAAAATGGAGGAGATGCGTAGAAGAGGTCGATTTCGTGCATGAAGCCACACCATTAGATTTTAATAGCATAATCAGCTTTATCGTTGGTATATTGCGGAGGTAACTGCCACCAAATGAGTTCTCAAATGTGTACCGTCTGTGGCCTTCCCACGGAGCTCTGTATCTGCGAGGAGGTTGCCAAGGAGCAGCAGAGGATAGCTGTGAAAGTACAGAAGCGCAGGTATGGAAAAGAGGTGACGGTCATCCAAGGCATTGATCCTCATGAGATTGATCTTCAAGAGCTTTGTACGCATCTCAAATCCAAGCTGGCCTGCGGCGGAACTGTGAAAGAAAGCCTGATCGAGCTGCAGGGCAACCATATTCAAAGGATTAAAGAGATCTTAGTGAAAAAGGGATTTGGCGCAGATCAAATAAGTACCTGAATCCCCTTAAAACTCTTAAGGTCTGCAGGCTGATCATATCGCTTGCTCATTTTTCTTTTAGTAGATCTCTTCCAAATCCTCGATATGAGCAAAGGCATCGTCTAGCTGTTTTCGGGCTCTGCACCTCTTCTCTTTCTCGTCCTGCATGCCCCGCGCCGCCTGGGCATAGATGGATTCCAGCTCCGGGGCGCTGGCTACGGTGAAGACCGAGAGCACTTTGGGATTTCCCTTCTTGACCACAATTCCCTTGAATACGTGGCCTGCGCTGGCAGTGAGCCTCTCCACCTCTTTGGTGATCTCATCTACATCCAGAAGCTCCCGAGAGCCCTGGATGATAATCATGGCTCGGGCGGCGTCGTCCCCAACATTGGCAGGATAAAGCAAATTGACAGGCTTGAGGCTGTTCTCAATGGCGTCCCTGATGGACAGATTCTTGCTATCGGCCTGATAAAATCCCATAGTGCCAATGCGTAGTCCCCCATTCATCACCGTCTTGAAGTCGCCAAGATCAGTTACAGAGAGCATCTCGGAATCCAGAGACTCGATCAAGAATAATAAACGTTTGGCGATCATGTTGTTGATCTTATCGTAGGCAGTGGCAATATCGCCGCTAAACCTCTTCATGTACTGGTTGTCGGCCAGGATGATGCCCTCTGCGTCAACCTCCATCAGCTCCCTCATGCTGAAGGCGGCATTTTGCAGGTAGATCGACCCCTCCTCTCGAGCCGGTAGAACAGCAACCGTGACGACGGTGATATCTCTGTACTGCCTTTTCAATTCATTTATGAGTAGAGGTGTGAAAGATGAGCCGGTCCCTCCGGATGTTGATGTGATCACAAAGGCGATATCGAAGTCGCCCCTCTTCTCGATCTCACCCATGATCACGTCGCGATTGTCCATAAAGGCCTGCTTGCCCACATTTCTATTGGCACCCACACCATGCAGATTGGGGACATGCAGTCTATCTTTGGCCGTGGTAAAACGCAGCTCCTTGAGATCATTTATGGCCGTATTTATGGCTAAAGTCTCCACTCGACTGGGGAACTTGGGGCGCAAATAATACTTCGCCAGGTTAGCGGCACCGCCGCCCCCAAATGCTTCCTTATTTATTGCGTCCAGTATTCGATTACCGCACTGGCCTACGCCGAGTATGAGTACGTTGAGCATGACAATCAAATCTCACTGTATATTTCGAATCTCTAAGTATATTTCTCTCCATCAATATTTATACTCTCTGTATCGCCTATACATCCAGGCAATGATAATTGCAATTGGGATAATAAGTAGTAGATATTGATATTTATACTCTCGTTCCAGGACAACGACTTCACCTGTGCCCTCACGGATAACGGATCCGTCTCCACCGTCATAATTGACTTTGAGGTGGATGATGTAGTTGCCTGGGCTTTGCCCCAAGAGACTGGCCGAGTAATTCACCTCTGCACCAGGCATTATCTCAAAGAAGCTCTTCTCCAGTCCCGTGACCTGCAGGCCCTCAGAGGGTACGACGGTCCCATCCGCTTCTATTCTGCTAGCGGAAGCGGTTCCCAAATTGGAGATGCTGATGTTCAGCGTGCTTTCTCCATCCAATGCTATCGGGTTCAAGCTGGCGAGCTTAATGGCCAGATCTGCCTTGCTCCTGGGACTTATCAGAATGTTAAAAGGCTCCGAGCTATTTGATTTGGCATTCTTCTTTATGTCGGTGTAGCTGACCATTATGGCCGGGACACGGATAGAGCCTTCTTTTACGGCGTTCATCACATAGACTGCCGAATCGGACTGCCCGGAGTCTATAGTTTCCTTGATCTTGGGTGGATAGCCTGCGACATAAGAGAACTCTGGAAGGGGCGGTATATCCTCTGCTTTTATACCCAGAGCCTGTCCCGAGCCGATGTTCTTGACAGTGATGGTGACCTTAACAGCGTCGCCCACGCTCATTTGATTTCGCTCGAAACTTTTTTGCACAAAAAGCTCCGGCTTATCTAATGCAGGAGCAGGCCTGTCTGAGGCATGCTTCCTGGGCGTTCCCAGGCTCTGGCTGTACTCGACCCTTACCTTAACAGACTGCTCGTCGAAAATATCGGCTACGGTAATGGTAATGCCCCGGTTTTCCGCGCCACCATCGAAATTATTGGGGCTGTCCAGCAAGAGGGCTCTTTGCTCATCTAAGGACCCGCCTACCTTGGAGATCCTCATCACCACCAGTCCATCCCTTACCGACTGTACCTCAATGAGTTCCATCTGATAGTCGCCAAGATCTATGCGGTCTCCAATATTGAGGGTAAAATCCTTGAAGGCAACCTCATCACTGTTATCTGTGGCTTCTTCGGCATAGTCTGCTTGAATCAAGAGGATGGAGAATAGCAGATAAACTAAACAAGGCAGATAGATCAGACGCCGCATCTTGGGAACACCTTTCTCTATACGATATATTCTTTTTCAATTTGAATTTATCTCTATTTGATCTTATCTTCTAGTTCGATCTCCAGGCTTAAATCGATCCATCGGGCGTTTCTGGTAAGAGCCCCCAATGATATCACATCCACTCCGCAGCCGGCATATTCCTGGATATTATCAAGCGTTATGCCACCGGAGGCCTCCAGAAGTATGCGATCTTTAAGGCCCTTTTCCGTAAGCTGCTCGACTCCCCGGGCAATCTCCTCCGGAGCCATATTATCGAACATGATGATATCTGCGCCGCCTTTCGCAGCTTTGATCATGTCACCCTGGCTCTCAACCTCCACCTCGATCTTCTTGGTGAAACTGGCGCGCTCCTTGGCGCGGCGCAGGCATTCCTCCAGGCCCAAGATTTTTATGTGGTTGTCCTTGATGAGAACGGCATCGGAGAGATTGAACCGGTGCGTGTCCCCCCCACCTAAAAAGACGGCCTTCTTCTCGAATACGCGAAAGCCCGGGGTGGTCTTGCGAGTCGCGGCAATGCGCACCCGCCCCCCTGCGGAAAGAACGCACTCACGGGTTAATGTGGAGATGCCGCTCATGCGCGCCATGAAGTTCAATACCAATCTCTCTGCTTGCAGGATGGCTCTGGCACTTCCGCAGACAGAGATAACCCGGCCCCCGGCGGGCACATACTCGCCGTCATCGTAAAGAGGCGCGGCAGAAAGACGGAAATATGCAAAAATTTCCGCTGCCTCGGCCAGACCGGAGATGATGCAGTCCTCGTTGGCGATGATGACGGCCTTTGCCCCAATATCAGGAACGAGACTGCTGGAGTCGTCCCACTCGCCCAGGTCCTCGCCCACAAATCTCTCCAGCTCTGAGGTTAGCATACCGCAAAGATTTTGATGTCCAATTGATTTATAGCCTCCGATGCCTATCAAGATCGGGCTTGTTGGGTGCGGCGCTATTGGGGCCGAGATTGCAAAAGCAGTTGACTCCGGTGCGTTAGACGCTAATTTAGTTGCGGTATGCGATCATAATCCGGAAACAGCGGTGGAGCTGATCGACAGCTTGCAGCATAAGCCGGCGAGGGTCAAATTGGAGGAGCTGGTGGCCCTCTCTGATGTGGTAGTGGAGGCGGCCAGCCAGAAGGCCGTTCCTGCCATTGCCAGGGCCGCGCTGGCAGCGGGAAAGAAGCTGATGATCATGAGCGTGGGGGCTTTCGCGGACAGGGAGTTCTTTGCCGAGGTGAAGGCCCTGGCCAAGGAGCACGGCTCGCGGGTTTATCTGCCGTCGGGAGCGATATCGGGCCTGGACGGCCTTAAGTCCGCCAGCATTGGCGCCATTCGCAGCGTGACTCTCACCACCACCAAAAATCCCGGCGGGCTGAAGGGCGCGCCCTACATCGTGGAAAATAAGATCGACCTGGATCTGCTCGCGGGGCCGACGTTGATCTTTGAGGGAAGCGCGCTGCAGGCCGTGAGGGCTTTTCCGGCCAATGTCAATGTGGCCGCCACCCTTTTCCTGGCCGCCGGGGAGGGCGAAGTGCACGTTAAGATCGTCGCGGATCCGGGCATTCATGTAAACCGGCACGAGATCGTGGTGGTGGGCGACTTTGGGCGGATCTCGACCCTGGTAGAGAATGTTCCTTCGCCTCGAAATCCCAAGACCAGCTATCTGGCGGCGTTATCCGCCATAGCTACATTGCGATCCATTGTGGAGCCGGTGAAGATAGGGACGTGATGGCTAAATTATGGCACTTCGCTATTTCCAGTTGTTAGTTAGCGGTCGTAACGAAATAACCTAGGTATATTCATATATTTTATTTTGGCTTAATTGTATAATTCCATTCTTCGTGAAATTTCTCAATTGTTAGGTTTATTTCTTTTAATTCATTGTCAGATATCTTAATGCCTTTTCGGTAGACTTTTTTATCAATGCCACACTCTACATGAAGCCCTTTTTGGGTAGTAGTAGCTGCAATGAGATTTACTATGACTTCGTGGCTAATTAATGGCTTGCCTCTCCAGTTTTGGGTGATGAATGAAAATAGTTTATGCTCTATCTTATTCCACTTGCTTGTTCCTGGTGGAAAATGAGATACTGAGATCTCCAATCCAGAATCGTCTGCAAGTTTCTGAAGTTCAACTTTCCACAATCGAGCTCGATAGCCATTAGAACCGCCGGAATCTGCCGTAATTAGAAGCTTGTGGGCATCTGGATAAGCGATTTTTCCCATTGTATTCCACCATTGCCGTATACTTTCTACTGCAAAAGCTGATGTGTCGTGATCGGTTCCTACACCGACCCAACCTTCATTGCGTGAAATGTCATAAACTCCATAGGGATTTACTTTTCCCAAAGCTGGTATTTTAAAATCATGAACAAACACTTTCACAGGATTGCCTTTCAGGTGAAATTCACGTCCCCCATTCTTAAAATTTCCAACAAGCTCTTTCTTTTTTGTATCCA
>SESA01000445.1_pt1 | contig 26691 bp, 31 predicted proteins | sample 3171451 | NCBI WGS metagenome assembly SESA01 (sample SAMN06051862, study PRJNA518727) | freshwater metagenome | biome: subpolar coniferous forest; feature: holomictic lake; material: water; isolation source: holomictic Lake 227, 8 m depth | place: Canada: near Kenora, Ontario | collected...
GGAACCCATGAATATGTGATGAGCATATACCCACAAATTGCCTCCTTAGCTCAGATGGTAGAGCGAGTCATTTGTAATGATTAGGTCGTTGGTTCGATTCCGACAGGAGGCTCAAAATTATTTATTATGTTTTGGATTATTTATTTATTGTGTGCGTTTTATTGTATAGTTAAATTACAAAAAAGTTACAAAAACAGGTCTTTGGATGGTGTTATTGGTATTTCACCTGGTTTAGATATTATAATGGTAGTGATATTATCACCTGTATTGGCAATAATTGATGTTAGTTTAACTTGGATTAGGTTATATAAAGAAGCTGAACAATCAAGAATAGACCAAGAAAAAATATTATAATTATGGCTCATCCAAACTTACATGCAAAGTCATCCGCAAAAAAATTTGGTGGAAAACCTGAAGATTATATTCATCTTCATGAATGGTTAGATGAAACCAAATCTTGGTTTGGAGATTCTTTACACAGGATGTTTAGACATCATAGTGAAGGTATTTTTGAGATGGAAAAACGTTTTGGTACCGAATTCATCAATAGTGATAACAAAATTGTTTATACCCGATATGTTGGAGAACAGCATGTGAAAGAAGATTGTAATAATTATATTCCATCCGCAAAAGAGTGGGTGAATAATATTACCACAAATCAAAGACCTCAATGGATGTTAAGAACACTTAAATTGGAAGACTAATATTTATTATTATGAAAAGAGATGTTAATTCAACAAAGGTCTTATCACCTGACGACAAAAAATATTTAAAAAAAGTTTCCAATTATCTTAATTCATTGGGAATGCAAGATGGTACCATTGAACTGGATTTTGGTGGAGAACATATAAGATTATCAGATGTAAATATAGAAGATATTGGACATTTTAGTAATAAGTATTCCGCAGAAATACCATCAGGGTTAGTCCCAATTCTTCAAAAGATAATAAATTATATTGATGTAAATGATTTATACCAACAACCTGATGAAGATATAAACTACGAAAGATTAGAAATAGATATTGATACAAAAACAAAAGAAATCTCTGTTTCTAATTGGTATTCATATTATGATAGGGGTAATGAAAATTCAGTTGAATTTAATTCCCAAGAAGATTTGGAACAATTTGATGGATGGGTAAGTGATGAATTCGCAACAATAGACGTACCTGAAACAGGAATATTAACATTAAGGTATAATGGTGGTGGTGATTCAGGTTATATTGATAGCGCATTTGAAGAAAATGGTGACGCTGTTCCTGCAGGAATTGAAGATTGGTGTTATAGAGCCTTAGAACAAAACTTTGGTGGGTGGGAAATTAATGAAGGTTCCGATGGGGAATTCATTTTTGATTTTAATAATTCAATGGTTACTTTAAACCATACAATGAATACAGAAGAAAATGACGTTAACACTATCTATGAAGAAAGTTTTGGTGATTAATTTTATTTAATAAAAAAACAAAGTTTAGAGATTTTCGTATATATTTGTATTTATTACTAATGAAACGAATTATATCACTTACTGAATCTGAACTTATGAACGTTGTAAAGACAATTTTGGAGCAAGTTAATCTTAATGATTATATTGCAGAAGATTTTGTGGAAGTTTCTCTTCATTATTTTAGACCATGGATTAAACAAACTCACGGTGAAGAAATTGGTCAATATCCATTATCTTTTTTGATTAAAAAATATTTGGATGAATTTTGTGAAGACAAACATATTGATTTAGGTAGCACCTATTATGCTAATAATTATAATAAATTAGCGGCAGTTGGTAAATCAATTGTAAAAAAAGGACTTCATGAATTACCAAGCATGAAACCTAAAGGATTATTCACAGAAAAATATAAGAAAGGTATTACAGCACTACTTGACCGTTTGGATATTCCTGATTATATGGAACTTAAAATTACCGAACCAGAACCTTATAATGTTAAAATAAAAACATATATTAAATTTGAATCATTATTAAAATCTGAAAATAAATTAGGGTCATCATCGGTAATTACAAACAAGTTAAAACAATATTTTCAAGATTATTTGGGAGTTATCTATGGATTGGCATCTCATGGAGAATTGAATTTATATATTGATGATACACCAGTATATCTTGGTCAGGATGAATGGGTTAAAAATGTTTTTAATAAAGAACTTAAGAAAAAAATTAAAGAACTTCCTGAGGCAAAATCAGTTTTACGTTCAATTAAACTTGATGTGAGCCCATATTTATATGCCACAATAAAATTAGGATTCAATGGCAGTTCAAGATGGAATAGTCAAAGAGAATTTAAAGTAAAAGTTATTGACCTTTTGAAAGAAATGGGATACAATACGTCAATATTAAAAGTAGAATGATTAAAACAATTAAATCCCTTTTATAGGGATTTTTTATTTGTATTTATCAATAAAACCCTTATCTTTGTAAAACAAATACCTTGGTGGTGGAATCGGTAGACACGCAAGACTTAAAATTTTGTGGACATTGTCCGTAAGGGTTCAAGTCCCTTCTGAGGTACAATGGTCTGTTAGTTAAATGGATATAACTTCTCACTTCTAATGAGATATTCGTGGTTCGATTCCACGACGGACTACAAAATATCATATCTTCAGGTACCCATACAGCGGTGAGATGGGTTAAATTAGATACAATTTCTCGGTGCTGGAAGTAGAATGCCTGTCTGATGTGATATACGCCTCGATGGTGGAATGGTAGACACGAATGTTTTAGGAGCATTTGTCGTAAGACGTATCGGTTCGAGTCCGATTTGAGGTACAAACAAAAAATTTATGAATAATCACCCACAAGGAGTTTATATTTATTCAGTATTTTTATTAACTGTAATATTTTTAATCGGAATGACACCTAAAAAAAGACACCGTAAATAAAATATATTTATTATCTTTGAATTGTGGTTGAAGGCAACGATTTAGATACAATTAATCACAATTAACGAGAAGAGACAACGATTTAGATACAACTTCTCGTTTTTTTTTATTTTTTCAATACAAGTTGGTCGGCACCTGTAAGTAAAGAAAAATTTTCAGATGATGGAAATATGGTTGTAATTAATAAAGACCAATAATAGTCCTCAAGTATGTGAGCAAGTATTGCACAATCAATATTAGTTTCACTATCTTTAACTACAAATACATCTCCATCTAAAATATATCCATTAATAATATTTTCTGCAATATCTCTTTTAAATTTTTCAATAACATGGATAATATCTTCGTTATACATTACTCTATCACTAATTCCACCTCTACCAAGATTTAATCTATCACGAGTATGTTTGGATGTTACAACATCAAACCCAAAGGTGACATTAAAACTATCCGATAATTGTGCAATTCTTTTTTCAAGTAAAAGATGTTCTTTAATAAGTTTTCTGAGGTTCATAAAAATAAATATTTGACAATCCAAAGATTTTATCTATCTTTGATATAATTATAATAATAATGAGAACTACAACGTATCATATAGTCTTTAGTAAACAGCAATCAATTTGTTGGTATGAAGCGATGCTATGTAGTTCAGATGGTGAGAAGTAAAATTCCTGATGTATATTTATATACAAGCCCTGAACGACAGAAATGAAGTTCGGGGTTTTTTATTTTTGGGCTGGCATGTTCCAAGGGGGCGATTCTCCTTTGCAAGGAGAGTGGGAAGAGTTCGATTCTCTTCTGGTCCACAAAAATTTGGTTCTTTGAAATATTGGTTGTAGATTTGTAAAAATGCTCCTGTCGACTATCGGTTAGGTCATCAGGTTTTCATCCTGAAAAGACGGGTTCGATTCCCGTCGGGAGTACTTAAAAATTTTGGTCACCCTGCTTGTTCCGTATAGGGTTATAAAAAGATACGTTAGTTAACGGAACCCATGATGGAGACCCTGCCAAGAAAGTGGGTGAGAGATGTTGTAACAAAGACCAAAAACACAGTCCTTTAGCTCAGTTGGAAGAGCACTTGCCTTACATGCAAGGTGTCGTAGGTTCGATTCCTACAAGGACTACAAAAATTAAAATTATGAAATACGTTTTTAGAGGTCATGTTGTGTTTGAATACAAACCAAATGATAAAAGAGATAAAGTGGTTCAAGGTAAGATTCATGATGCAATTCCAGCATTTGATTTTTGTCATATGATTCCTGAGGACTATAAATTGTTAGCAAAATTTTTTGACACAGTTTATAGGCATATTCAAGGAGAAGATGTACCTTTGGAAGATATAGAAGTGTATTAATGGTGCTCAAGCTAACTTGGTAGAAGCGAAAGACTGAAAATCTTTAGGACTCGGCTCGGAACCGAGGAGTACCACGGAGTCTCGAAATAACGGGAAACCCCCACTCCCATATGGCAGCCAGTCCGTTAACCTGGTGAAGTGGGGTAGGATGTTAAGTAGTGGATATGTAAGCGGGCTCAAGCTCGGTAAGTCAAAAAGGTTATGACGCTCTTTACGAGACCACGTTGTCGGTTCGAGTCCGACCTTAACAACAAGATGTTATTAGACTCACCGCTAAGAACAGAATAAATGACGAATACCATAAGTAGTTGCAAATGTTTATGGTTTATAAGTGAGTAAAGTCAATATTAACATCTAAATAGTCAGGTGGCGGAATTGGTAGACGCGAGTATACCGTAGCAACTATTGTCGGATGTGCAGACTCTAGTAGTCAAAGCAGAAGGTTGCATTACAGGTTCGAATCCTGTCCTGACTACAAAGACATCAACGGAGTATATTCACACTTAGGAAACTATGTAATGGTCAAAATTCTAATGATGTCTTTAAATAGTCAGGTGGCGGAATGGTAGACGCAATAAGGTTGTTCCTACCCAAAAAGGAGCTTACAGGTTCGAATCCTGTCCTGATTACAAAATTGACTTCGTAGCTCAGTTGGTAGAGCACTTCACTTTTAATGAAGGAGTTCCGAGTTCGAATCTCGGCGGGGTCACAAAAAACATATATTATGAAAGCAATTTTAGAATTTAATTTACCTGATGATAATCAGGAGTTTGAATTGGCAACAAAGGGTCTCAAATTTTGGAGTGTATTATGGGAATTGGACCAATCTTTGAGGGGTAAAACCAAATATGCTCCTGACAGTTTACCTCAAGATAAGTATGATGCTTATCAAGAAATAAGGGACGAGCTACGTGAACTAATGTCAGATAATAATCTTAGTTTTGATATGGTTCATTAAAATAAAAGTTATGATAAACAATTTAGACATAATAAAACCGTTGTTAAACTTCACAGAAGAGGGTGATTTCTATATGTTATACATCTTCAAAAGGAAGAAAGACCAACCTGAAGGTGAAAGAGACAATCATCAATCTGTTAGGACCATTAAGACCTATTGCATTGATAATTTGGACTATCTTGATAAAAGGTATGACGAGATTCAACAATTATGTGAGATATTCAAGGCAAGGGCTTATATTCACGTTCAGAAACAGAATCATAAGGATGTATCTTTGGAAATGATGATGGCTTTGGCTCAGAAGATTATAGACGGACAACATAATCAGAAGAATTTATTTGATAGTGTTGTTGGTCAGTTGAAAACAAATGAAAAGAGATGGATTGTTGATATTGATAGTAAATTATGGATAACCGCACACGCCATTCATCAATTTATTGATAATGAATGTCGTCCTGAAGGGAATAAGGTTGATGCAATTATTCCAACAAAAAATGGTTTTCATTTTATCACAAAACGATTTGATGTAATGCAGTTTAAAAAACATTATCCTGATATTGATATTCAAAAAAAGAATCCGACATTATTATATTACCCAAATTCATTAGATAATGACAAAAACAATACCACAGGAGATAGTTAATCAACTTCAAGAACAATTCTTGGGAAAGAGAATATCTGTTGAAGATGAAAAAGGAGAAAAATGGGTTGGGGAATGTCAATTTATAGGACCTAACCCATTCTTTCCAAGTTGGGGATTGCAAGTAACAATTGGTAGGACTCCTATTACAAACGTCAAAATAAAATCAATATATTTAAAATAAAATAATGGAAAAAATAATACAAACTTTAGTTGAGGAAACGGGTACATTATTAGTAGCTCGTTCAGAAGATATTGGCTATTACGGAGATATGAGTGATTTTGGAAATGAAATTGGAATTGTAGTGGGACAACACTTCAAGAAAAAACAAGATATCGAAGATTTCATTACAGGATTAAGACATGGAATTTCCTTGGTAGATGGAACCCATTAAAATAAGGTCGGTTGGCCGAGTGGTTTAGGTGTTTGTCTGCAAAACAAATTAGTCCAGTTCAATTCTGGAACCGACCTCATGACAAAAGAACAAATTAAACAACAGATTGAAATAATCCGAAAGGTGACAAAAAATGTCTGTAAAAATAAAGAAACCGCTCGTCAATTTTTAATTGATGCGGGAATTATTAAAGTTAAAAAAATGAAAAAGAAATTTGATAAGCATTAGGTAAACACCTAATGTATGACCAGAAAAGAACAAAAAATCAAACAGATGAAGCAGTTATATAACTACTGTTTCATCTGTAATAAAAGAAGTGGAAGTTGGTATTATGATTGCCATCCAAGTAGTTGGAAAGTTAAACGACATGGTAGTGGAAAACCTATATATTTTCATAAACAAAGAGAATATCAAAGTTGGAAACATAATCGTAATACCCAATGGAAATAAAATACGTGTATGATGTAACGGTAGCATGAATCTCTCCAAAAGATTTCGTTCCTGTTCAAATCGGGATATGCGTGCAAAGGTTGATTGGGGAATGATGTGTGTTAGCCTGTTGGTGGTATGGCCGAACACATCGGAGTTTAAACCAACATTAGTAATGCCAATCATAAAAGGAGTTGTCCACTGAACCATCTTCTCCTTTCCTTAACTTGGGAGTATCGCCTAGTGGCAATGGCAGAACACTGTAAATGTTCCCTCTTTTGAGTTCGTTGGTTCGAGTCCAGCTACTCCCACAATTTTGGACCTTTAACTCAGAGGTAGAGTAGGATTCTCATAAAATCAAGGTCGTAGGTTCAAGTCCTACAGGGTCCACACGTTCCGAAACACAACAACGGATAATATGCCCAATATGATGAGAAATGGAGTGATGTCCGTATGGGAACCTACATTGGAGTGGATGGGGATAACTTCAGGGAATATCATCCCGACCTCGTTAGGACGAAATGATTATTTCTAACTTGCCTTAGCAAGGACAGCCAAGATACCTGTAGTTGAATAAAATAGGGTATTATTTTTAAATTGGTCTCATGGTGTAATGGATAGCACACGAAGCTACGGACTTTGGAGTTTGGGTTCAAGTCCTAATGAGACCACATATTGTCCGGTGGTGTATTGGTAGCACAAATGTTTTTGGTACATTTAGGGTTGGTTCGATTCCAGCTCGGATAACAGGGTTTATGGTGTTTGAAGCATTAAGGTGATGCACTAGTTTGTGGAGCTAGAAAAGACGGGTCGGTACCGTCCTTACACCCATTTTTTTTTCTTAATATCATACTATTTATATGTATGGAAAAAAAATTAACTTTAACCAAAGAGCAATTATTCAAAGCAATGAATTTGAATGAAGCTGAAAATAAAAAAGAAAAAAATGAAACAGGAGATGTTGTTGATATGATTGCAACATTACTTCACTCAAGAAGTCAGGCACACATTTTTCACTGGCAAACAAAATCACAATCATCATTTGCAGAACATATGGCATTAGGAACTTATTATGATGAAATTGTTGAATTAATTGATGGTATTGTTGAAAGTTATCAAGGTAAATATGAAATAATTACAGGATATAAAACAGTTGAAATGGTTGATTATAAATCAACAGAACAATTAATAAGTTACTTTAGAGAATTAGATAATAATATCGAAAAAAATAGAAAGGGGATTAAAGAATCTTATATTCAAAATCAAATTGACGGACTTCAAGAGTTAATTTTTTCTACATTATATAAATTAAGATTCTTGAAATAAGAATTAATTATTAAATAATTAAAAATCCCTCTAAATTAGTTTTTTAGGGGGATTTTTTGTATATTTGTATTCAGAGAGACAGAGAAGTTCTACAGAAGTAGATAGGGCGTCGCATAATATCGGGGTGGAACACAGGGTTCCTATACGTGATGTAACCCGAGCCGTAAACCATTGTTATCCTTGTGATGACCGAATAAATAATCGGTTGGTTCTGTCTCTTTTTATTGAAACGTAATTCAGTGGTAGAATGCTATTCTGATACGATAGTCGTCGGCGGTTCGAATCCGCCCGTTTCAACATTCGGAGAGTTGGGTGAGTGGTTTAAACCAGCAGTTTGCTAAACTGCCGTATCTCCAAAGGGTACCATTAGTTCAAATCTAATACTCTCCGCAAAAAAATTAACATAAAAATTGACTAAAACCAAAACTTTTACTATATTTATAATCTAATAAGTCAAAAAGACATTAAAAACAAAAACAAACATTTATGAAAAAAATCGTAGCATTATTTGCCATCGTAGCATTAGTTTCTTGTGGAAACGGAACACCAACTGTAGTTAAATCTGATTCTTCTGCTGTTGTAGTAGATTCAACTAAAACAGATTCTACTGTAGTTAAAGTAGATTCTGTAAAAGCTGGAAAAGCAGTAGAAGTTAAATAATATAACTTTTTACAAATAAAAAAACCCACTTATTGGTGGGTTTTTTTATTATAATAATCCTTTGATTCTTTTTATATTTTCAGTCAATTTTTCATCTTCTTCATTATGAAGTTTTTTTCTCTTTTTTCCAAATGGGTCTTTAAGAGCTTGTAATATCCACGGGTCAACCTCTCTTTTATCTGTAGGAGAACCAATTCTTTTTTGAACTAACTTACCTGATTTATCGTATTTGTTTTCAAATGGTTTAGCTGCAAGTCTAAATGGAAGTTCTATTAAACCTGAAATTAATGGGTCAGTGTAAGTTCTTTCTTTTTTACGAGGAAATGAATTTTTATCATCATCATCTTTATTTGTTTTATCTACACTTAACTCAGAATCATCTATTTTTCTCATATTTGAATTATAAATAGACACTTCAACATCAGATGTAGTTTCTCCTATTTTTTGTCCTTTAGATACAGTATCACCATTGTTAACTAACACTTTAGTTATTCCACAAAATTCAATATAATACTTTTTTTTATTTTCAGTAAATTCAATCATTACTTGATTTGTGCATGATGAATTATATCTAGTATTATTAACCACTCCTGAAACAGGGCTTTTAATTTTCTGATTAGATGACGATGGAATTATCGTATTTCCATACCGTGAAGATATATTGTTACCAAAATTAAGTTGTTCTGTTAATTTAAATCTATCAGATATTCCTGTATCCGCAAGGTTTGCATCGTATGAAAAAGTTTTATCCGAAGTTTTGGTTTTATTTGTTGCCGTTGTTGCAGTGTTTGATGTATCTGTTCCTTGAACATTAGTATTTGAAACATGAACATGAGTATCATGTCCTGGAAATCCAAAAGTTAATACCGCCTTTTCATTTCCTGATTCTTGATTTTTAATGTATCCCATACCAACTAATTCGTTGACGAATTTGTCGGCATCTGCTCTATTCTCAAGACTAACAGGTTTACCATTAATAATTGCGATATCCACGGCATTTCCTGCCGGATGTCTTGATGGTAAACTTTCATGACCACTAATACCTGTAGTCACAGATACATTAAGACTGGCTTTTTGTGCAGCGACTTGAATATCATTTAAAAGATTAGTATTTAAATCATCTTTAGAAGGATTACTTGGTCCAGAATCTTTAAAATCTATATTATCATAGACATCTGAAACTTCAGTAAGTATTTTCTTATTCTCTAAGATAGTTTCATATACCCTAAGTATATAATCAATATTTTTATTTAAACTCATACTATATAAATAGTTTGTTCTAAATAAAAAAAACCGATTATTAATCGGTTCTTTTGGTATAGTTTAATCTTTTAATTTTAGGTTTCAGAGGAACTATTGGTGGTGTCTCTTCTTGGTAATATGGTATTTCTCTGTTAGTCGATACTTTTGTATCTTCAAATTGAGAATAATTAGGGACTTTAATTTCAATAACTCCAAATTTAATCCATTTATACCAAACCCTTTCATGAATAAAATATATCACAGGTTTAAATAAAAATTCTGCAAGACTAAAAGAAATACTGATTTTAAAATTTTTTGTTGTTGTAAATAAAATTAAAAACCCAATAAAACTGCTCAAAATTCTATATGTTAATGTTTTTAATAAATGATGTTTTATTGATATTTTAGTTTGGTTCATATGTTTAAATAGTTTGTTTAAGTATTATCAAAGTTAATTCTATTCATTTCTTCAACAGAGGTTTCATTATTCTTCCATTGTTTCCAAATAATTTCACTTTTTAAATTTTCTAAAGTTTTTTCATGAACTAATATAAATCCTTCGGGAGCAATCCCATCAAATTTTCTGATATGACCCTCTTCTTTGATTATTTTTTTAATATCAATCATTTGCATTTAATTTATTTAATATTTTTTCTTTTAATCCTGTTTGTTTAAGTCCTTCACCACTTTTGGTTAAGAAGAAGTTCTCAACAGGTTTTAATCCACCTTGTCTTAAATCTAAGTCATCGATTGCAATAAAATCAGTTACACCGTAATCCTTAATAAATTTATCAACCTCAAAATATCTATTTCTTTCTAAATCAAAAGACGCTTTTAAATTTTCGGTAACAAATTTTGGTGAACGGATTACACCATTTTCCTTAAAGATAGTGTCTAATTGTGATAAATCCCAATGTAATTTCCAATCTGAACTAAGAACGATGACTGATTCAGTTTTCTCTAAGATTTCATTAAAAACTTTAACACATCCTTTATCAAATCCGTACGGTACTCTTAATTCTTCTGCCCAATCATTTTTTTGATTAAATTTGTTTCGGTTTCCCATAAATTGTTTATCGGTTGCCAATACACCATCTATGTCTAAAAATATTACTTTCATTTTTTTTAATTTTTGTATATGTTCACTATTAGTAAGTTCTTCACATTTCCAACACCATTCATTATCTTGTGTGTCCCAAATATGTCTATCGCATTTTGCCATAATGTAAAGATATGATATTTATATTAAAATACCAAGGTTATTTAACCTATAAAATTTAAATAGTAATAAATGGAAGATGGCGATAAACAGAAAAACGTGGAGAGGAACCTTTCAGGAGAATCTTTCTCAAATATTTTTAATGCTGGCACTTTTCTTCAATCCTTTTGGATTCGATGCCGTTCAGTATTCCCTAATATTACTGACAGGCAGTTTATGGAAAGCGAACTTCGTCTTGTATTGTATAGCGGGGGTATTTTTTGGTTGTTATATCTACTTTCGCAGATTATCTAAAAGAAATTAAAGGGCTCTTAATTCACCATTTTTAAATGCTTCAAAATTTGGACCAGGTATTATAATAAAACGTCTGCCTTCTCTTTTGTATTGGATAATACCTGCCAAAACAGCAGCGGAAAAGAATGAGGAATATTGACCATCCCACCTACTTGCCGCTGAAAATTCAGGATTTCCTGGTCTGGCATATTCTTTTTTACCATCAACAACTCTTGATTTAAGAGTACCGATATATTCCAAGAAATCTAATTTTGTTCCATTATCATATCCCGCATCTAAATAATCAACCAATTTTTTAATCATTCCTTTGTTCTTACCAAAAGTGTAACCACTATTTGGTTTATTCCAAACTTTTGATTTTCCAATAACTTTTTGGGTAAGTTTTGGGTTATTTTGAACATGTGTTAATATTCTGTTGCCAATATGTTTTCTAATTCCTTCGGCCATTTGAGAAATAGTGTTTTGAATAATGTAAGTTGAATCAATTCCCCACTCTTCTAAACCGAGGTCTACATGGTATGGTGTATTATCGTTACTCATAAAACCTATACTGGCAGTAAATGACTTAGTATCTTTAGTATCATATTTAATAAACATTTGATATTCATCAAAGAATCTGTTAGTACTCTTTGAATCAATTAATGATACTGTAACCATACCTCCAGAACGTCCAAAATCAAAATTAGGAATATTTTCAAATCCTCTTACAAATACTGATAAAGTATAAGTTGATTGAAAATAATTTTTAATGTCCACTGAGGTGTAACCCATTGAGTTAAAAACTGATATTAATAGTTTGGAAGTACCATTTGCTGCTATTATTTCATAATCTTTGTAAATCGCATCTATTATTTCAGGAAATGCGTAATTCATAACATCAATTTCTCTTTGGTTCATTGATACGTCTTGAGAATCATAATATCTTGTATGTCCTTCATTATCAAAATGAATTGCAACTTTTGAATAAGTTCTGTTTGTGGAATTGGCTTTGTTAATAATAAAATAAAGGGCTTGGTTACCTTGAGTATATCTTCCAAAATGTCCTGAGCTATGTGAGGATACACACCATTTTGTGTTGTAACCGTATTTACAGGAAGCTTCCTCAGTTTTTGGTTTTATAACTAAAAACTTATTATCTTCGTAAATCTTATCTGCTTGTTTTTCTAATTCTTTCTCTTTTTCTTTCTCATGAAATGGTTTTAAAGCTTCTTCCAATTCAGAAAAAGTATTGTATTGATTGATATCTTTCTTTTTTAATTGAGATTGGTATTTGTCAAAATCTTTTACTAAATCAACGGCAATATCAACATTCATGTCAATATCCGAATTTGGGTCTAAAACCTTTAAGATAAAATCTGTGTATTTGTGATTAAAATCTTGTAAATCAGAAATACCCAACACAAAGTCTAACACTTCATCATCAAACTTGCTTGAATATTTTTTCTTTAAATCTTCTTTTCTACCTTCTTTAAGAAGGATTGATATTAATTTCATACAAATAAATATACTGATAAGTTACTTCCAAAAAAATTGGATTAATAAAATTATAAAACATAGAAACAAACATACTGATGTTTTTAATGTTAAAGGTTCTTTGAGTAGAAACCAAGACATTGCAGTAAAAACTATAACCCCCAAACTAAACCCTATTAGACGATTTGGCCACGTTTGTCCTCCCCACAACTGAACCATCGTTCTGCTTGCCATAATGACGTAATACCCTATAGGAATCCCTAATAGAACCATAGTGATTGGGTGGTCTTTTATCCATTTATTAAAGAGATGTCCTTGTAGTTGGTAAAATGTGAAAACCTGAGACACTAAATAAACAAATAAGACAAAGAAAATTGATAACATCTTATTCATTCTGTAATGATAATAAATTATTTGAAATAAAAAACCCCCACCGTTGGGTGAGGGTCTAATTATTATCTTTTTAATGATTAGTTAAATAGATATTTGATTCCGAACTGCATCTGCCAACGAGAACTGATACCTGTATTGTTGGTATAAGCGCTTGTGAATGGTGTTGTTGAAGTTAAGAATGGGAAAGAGTAAGATGGTGTTTTTCCATCAGCAGATAATCCTTCATATTTTAAGAAGTTACTAACTGTTGAAAGTTTTAACATACCCCAATCTCTATTAAGAAGATTTCCAGCGTTAATCAAATCTAAAGATAGACGGATAACGTGTTTTTCTTTTCCTGTTTTAACTGAAATGTCTTGAGTAACATTTAAATCTAATTTACTAAAGAAAGGATTTAATGCTCCGTTTCTTTCAGCGTATTGACCACGATGGGTGTTTAAATACGTACTACTTGAAAGGAATGCGTCTAATTGAGACCAAATTTGTGTGGTAGTTCTTACATCAGTTGATGTTGTTGTACCTAAACCACCTGAACCTACTTTTACAAGGTTAATTTCGGTAGCGTCTCTTGGAATATAGATTAAATCATTACCACTATTACCATCACCATTCAAATCTCCGTTATAAACATAAGATGTGGTTCCTGCAGTTGTTAATTCATAAATCATTCCGAAAGAAGTTGCTAAATTTTTAGATTCTTCAATTCTGTAAGAAAGATTACCAATTAATCTGTGAGGTTGATAGTATGATGAGTATCCTAAATTAGCAGCATTTGGGTCTTGATTAGAGACAGCCGCTGCACTCCATAAAGAAGATGCGGTGCTACCACCTTCAGCTGCGTTTTTAGATTTACTATAAGTGTAAGCCAATCCTGTACTTAAATTACGAGTACTTTTTTGAATTTTAGCCGTTACGGTATAAACAAAACCTTTTGACGTATTATCCATTAAGATAGCATTTCCGATATTAGGGTTTGTTAAAGTTGTACCATAATAGTATTTGTTTGTGTTAGCAACAGATGTCAAAAATCTTGTTCTTGTATCAACACCACCTAAAGCAAATCCATTAGATTCGTTTAAGTTAATATTTGAATAATAAACAGCGTTGATATCTTTAGAATAAGTTCCTTCTAAGGTTGCAACTAAATCATTACTAAATTTCTTATCAATAGCCAAATTAGATTTGAATACTGTAGGATATTTGAAATTACTTGCCACTAATGCGGTACTATAAGAAGTGTTCGGTGCTCCTGCGGTTGGTCTATAAGTGTCAGGATTAACATTAAATGCTTTTCCTGCTACTGTGAATGAACCAAATTGGATTCCGTTATTACTTGCTTGGTTACTAATCCATACAAATGGAGGAGGTCCCATAAAGACACCAGCACCACCGCGAATTTGTAATGATTTATCACCATTTGGATTCCAGTTAAATCCTGCTCTTGGTGAAAGAACCGTAGAGTTCATTGGAGCTTGTCCAATATTGTATGTTTGACCATTTTTGAATTGTAATGCGTCAAAGTATGGGTTATCCGTCATAGATTGTTTGTAGATAGTATGGTCCGCTCTTAAACCATATGTGATGGTTAAGTTAGGTTTTACTCTCCACTTATCTTGTACGAATGCACTTAATTCTGTAGAACCTGCGTAAGCCCAAGGGAAATCGTTATTTGGTAATGCAGAATACTGTAAGTAATAACTTTTAGCATTTGCAAGTCCGTTATTTACGCTATTATAGAAATCTGTAAGTGAGTTAAATTGATAAACTCCTTGATAACCTGGTGCAAAAGCATTTTGGTATTTTCTATAATAATCTTGGGTACCAACAGTAATTTCATGAGAACCTTTATACCAAGTTAATATGTCAGAAACTTGATAAACATCAGTACTTAATACGTTATTGTAAGTATACATTTCATATCCAAAACTTGTATAAATGTTTCCGTTATTCAAGATATCAACTAATGGAAATGTTGTTGAATTTGAATGAGGACTTCTAAAATCTCTTAAAGCTGTGTAACCAACTTGTAATTTATTAGATAATTTATTATTAAATCTTGTATTTAATTCTCCAATAAAAATATTGAAGTTGTTATTGATAACATACCCACTACCAAAGAATGGCATTGAGGATGTTCCTGGTTGTCCACCAGTTACTTGACCACTTCCAGGTCTACTACCACTCGCAAATTGGTCTGCAGAAGATTTTAAATAGTTATACTTCAAAGTAAGACTATTCTTACTATTAATATTCCAATCTAATTTTGCAGTAATCTTATCACTATTTGTTTGGAATGAATAACCTTGGAATGCTCCTGGGTCGTATCCAAATTTAGTTTTTAAGAAACCAGATAGTGCAGTTAAAGTATCCGCATTTGCCTGAGAATAATTTCCTCCAGGAGAATGAGATGCATCTGACGCTGATAAACTTGTTGCAGGTGCAGTTTGTCTAACAACTTCTCCACTTACATAAAAGAATAATTTATTCTTAAGAATTGCTCCACCTAAAGACATTCCTCTAATGTAGTAGTCATAATTAGTTTTTACTAATTCGGTAGGACCTACTTTATACCCTTGATAGTTTTGATTCTTGGTATAAGAATATACTGTTCCTTTGAAAGTGTTTGTACCACTTTTAGTTACAGTATTAATACCTGTTCCTGCAAATCCACCTTGTTTTACATCATATGGAGATACGTTTACTTGAATTTGGTCAATTGCTTCTAAACTAATTGGTTGTGAATTTGTTTGACCACCTAAAAGTGATGATAATCCAAATGAGTTGTTAAAGTTAGCACCATCAACAGTCATATTGTTATACTGACTACTTCTTCCACCAATGTTTAATCCATTAGCCGTTGGTTCAAGTTTAACAAAATCTTGAATAGAACGATTAATAGTAGGTAATTGGTCAAGTTGAGTTCTTCCGATAATTTCTTGACTACCAATGTGGTTGTTGTTGAATATCTTATCGTTTTTAACACTTTTTACAGTAACCTCTTTTAATGATTTGGTTTCAGAAATAAGTGAAAAGTCAGATTTGTAATCTTGACCTAAACTAAGAACGATACCATCTTGGGATTCTTTTCTATACCCCACATATGATACTGTAACAGAATAAGGACCACCAATTTTTAAGTTAGGTAAGTTGTAACGACCATCTGGACGAGATGTTGTTACATACTTAGTTCCCGTCGGTTGGTGAACTGCGGTGATGTTAGCACCCGCTAAGTTTGTTTTTTCAGTTGAAACGGTACCTCTGATTTCAGAAGTTGTCTCTTGAGATTTAGATGTTGTACTGAGGATTGTCATTAAAGCCACAGCCAATAAAATCTTTGCGATTTTTTTCATTTTTTTTTGTTTTTTGGTTTATAAATAAAAAATCCCGATGACATTGCGCCTACGGGAGTTTAGTTATTAGTTGTTTTGTACTCGTTGATGAATTCATAAAGTAGTTTTACTTGTTATAAGTATAAAATATAAATGGTAGGTTGTCAATTTTTAATTAACTACCCATTAACTTTTTGTTAACAAATTATCTATGACGATAACTTGAGTGATTTTGATTAGTTGGGTGACTTCTATAATTCCAATTGTGATGAAATGGGTCTCTTGGAATTACAATACAACTTGTAAACATAACCATTATGGTTAAAATTAAAATTATTTTTTTCATATTATTAATTTAAACAAAGATAATGATAAATAGTAAATTACCAAATTATTTATTAATTTTTATCACCTCCATGATTTTTATACCACCTCCATATATTTATTAATATGGAAAAAAGAAAATCTAAGTATAAGATGGGTAAATGTACCTGTAAAACTTGCGGTATAGAATTTGAAAAACCTCTAACTGAAATACGAAGAAATGAAAAATTAAATAGATTTAATTTTTGTACAAGAACTTGTGTTGGTAAATGCAATATAAAAAACTTTAAAGACAAAAAAAGTAATTATAAAATATCACAACATTCAGGTAATCGTCTTGATGAATATACTAAATTTAGATACCACTATAGAAATATTTTAAAACGAAATCAAGAGGTGAATGTATCAATAGATGATTTAAAAGAAATATGGGATACCCAACTTGGAATTTGTGAATTTTCAGGAGTTCAATTAGAATTATCTTCATATAAAAATATTATTAAAAATCAAATTTATACTGCATCTTTAGATAGAATTGATAGTTCAAAAGGATATATTAAAGGTAATATCAGATGGGTATCTAGGTCAATAAATTATATGAAAAATGATATGACTGATGAAATGGTTTGGGAATTATGCGATTTAATTAAAGAAAATTTAATAAAAAAGGGTTCAAAATAGAACCCTTTTTTATTATGTGGTGGAGGTGCAGGATTCCGCCTCCTGGTCTTGTTCGCCATACCATAGATGGACTACACGTTTAGTACAACATCGGTTCTCAATGTTACGAAATATTAGGTTTGATATATGTGAGAAACTAACCTACAAACAACTTGGTCTCAGAGTTATTTTAGAGGAGCTCTGACCTGTGACCCCTTTGACTCATTTCTGTTCCAAGGTACGTATGAGAAACCCCGTAGTTGTTCTCTACAATTAAGCAGCAACAACAACAGCTTCTCTAGTTAAACCTAAAGTAGCCATTTTAGACAATGTATTGTCATTTGAATTTTATCATCATAGATTTAAGTCATAGATGAAGTTTGACTACGTGCCCATTTACCATATAAACGCCAATCAATGCTAACGTCACCCCCATATGTTAAAGAACTTATTCAAAGATAAGTATAAATATTCAAATAACTCCGGTATTTATAAAAAGATGTCTAAAATAATTTTAATAGAAGGTAAAAAGGAAGAAGTTGCTAAGAAACTTAAGGATAAGTTTGAGTACGACACTCGTTTTATTGACCAAGTTTTGAATATTGACCCAACAGGATACAAATATATAGATTATCTTGCTCGTCAATTAGAAAAAATGATTGTGGCATTACAAGGTCCAAAAGGTGGATTAACTTATCTACAGGGTCAAGCGTTATATGATGTATTTTCTCAGATAATTCCTTGGTTTCATACAAATTATGATAGAATCAATGTTGATGATATTTGGAAGGCCGAAACAAAATTCAGAGAAAGACATGGGACATTTGATAATATAAATAACCTCGTCGATAATCCAAAAGATATTAATCAATATACCAACCCTGCATTTTTGGAAACTTTGATAGATATTGTTGATAGTAAAAAATCAAAAAAAGAGATTGAAAGAGAATTAAAAAGTCAGGCTGAGAAGTTATTTGAAGATGATGAAGTTTTGGTTGTAAAACCAACAACACATGCAGCATCTTGTTATTATGGCGCAAATACTAAATGGTGTACAACCACTAAAGAGTCTTCTCAATATTTTAAACAATACGCTGAAAAGGGTGGATTGTATTATTTCCTTAATAAAAAAAATGGAACAAAAATTGCATTATTTAAAAATAATAGAGACAAAGAAATAGAAGTTTATGATTCAGCGGATAAACAAATTTTTTTAGATGATTTAAGAGAATTATTTCCAAATCAAAATGATTTAATCGATGAAATAACAGGAACTGGTCAAATATTAAAAAATTTAAGAGGATTTGTTAGGGGAAAAATAACTGCTGATGAGTTGGAATCTTCAGATGAATCTATTTTGGATGTTAAAGAAAGAACTCCATTGGGTCAAAGTGTCATTGTTATTGATTTTGGTGATGATGATAAATTTTTTAATGCATTGGATATTAGTGATGACGATGGTTGGTTTTTAAAAAATGTTACTAGTCATTATAGTTCTTACGAATTTATAGATGGTTATCAAGTTGAAAGTGATTTTAAAGATGGATATATAATTTATGGTGACTTAGATGAAGAAAATATGGAAAAATTACGCCAGATTGCTTCAATTATTATTCCTGAAAAACAATTTTCTATTCAAGATGATGAATATAGAGTTGAACTATCCAGAAAATTATTAGAGGCCTTTGAAAAAGAAATGGATTCAATAGTGAGTGATTATGGTATTGAGAAGAATAATGAAATGATGACTACCGCTAATCAGAGTATATCCGCAGATTTAAACGATTTTTTAGAATCAATTGGATTTAAATTGTATAGTAAATACAGTCAGATTAGTACAACCGCGGCTAATATAATAATGTGGGCCGCAAGATTGGGAACAACAAAAACAAATATAATACCATTATTTAAAGACATAATAGAATCCAATGGAAATGGTGGATTAGGTGGATGGGTAGAAAATTCTTATGAATTTCAAGATTCTGATAATTTTGATTCCGTAAGTTTTAATAGACAAGTTGAAAGAGAGTTTGATAGTATTTTGGAAAAATTAGAAGATGATTCAAATTCATCAGGTATCAAAATAAAAGAATATTTAGAATTTAGAAATAAAATTACATCTAAATATATGATGAATAATTGGTATACTTTACCAAAAGATAAAGAAATTTCGTTTAAAATTGAAGGATTTGATAAAGATAAAATGAAAGTTAATATTCTACTTCATTCCCCAACTAATAAGAGTAAAAGAGTTAGTGTTAGCGAAGAAAATTTCCAAAAACTTTTATACCAACCAGAATTATTTGATATATTTGGCGATTCAGAATAATTTTGTTATCTTTGTTATATGATACAAGATTTACAATTACTTAAAGACGTTTTAAGCGTCCCAACCAAAACATATCAAGAAGACCTAATGGTTCAATACTTGGTTAATTGGTTAACCGAAAACAATATCGAGCATTTTGTTGATGAATATAAGAATGTTTATGCAACAAAACAAGAATCGGTATTAATCCCACAAAATTTCTATTTTCCGTGTGTGGTAGCACATACAGATACCGTTCACAATATCGATGTAATCAACATTCGAGAAGAAATGTTACCAAATACTCAAGGTGAGTTAAAATTGTCTTATAAAGCGTATAATGACGATGAGCTCCCAACAGGTATTGGTGGAGACGATAAGTGTGGAGTGTTTGCGTGTTTAACATTATTAAAAGAACTACCATATCTAAAGGCTGCGTTTTTTGTTTCTGAAGAAACAGGATGTCATGGGTCTTTAAAAGCGAAGGAAGAATTCTTTACAAATGTTGGATATGGTATTCAGTTTGACGCTCCCGAAAATTGGATGATTACTGAAAAATGTTTTGGTCAAGTTTTATTTGACAGGGATTCTGATTTTTTTAGAGCATGTGATGAGATATTAACTGAAGGTATGGTTAATGAAGATATGCAATATATGGTTCATCCTTATACTGATGTTTATGCGTTAAGAGGGAAGTTTAATTTCTCTTGTATTAACTTTTCGATAGGGTATTACAATTATCACACTAAGAATGAGTATGTGGTTGTTGAAGATGTGTTTAATGGAATTAATATGGGTCGTAAGATGATATCAAATCTTGGATACAAATTACACTACAAAGAGGCGAAACAATATGACTGGAGAAGTAGGGGAGTTCTTTAAATAAAGTTCTCTAATCTATCTAAATACTTTTTTACCATCGGGTGGTCGGCAATATCTGTATATTCCCCACCCGATTTTTTTATTTGTTTTATTTGGTCTATAATTTGTCTTAATGACATTTCTACCATTCTGGACATAGATGGGTAATTCTCAACATAAGGAGATAACTTAAATTGACTCTTTGCAAATTCTATTGGGATATTAAGTTTAATAACTAATTTTGCGACCATTTGTTTTGCAAATCTATCTGCGTCTAATTCTAAGTTCCAATAATTTTCGTATAATTTTTCAAAATCTTCTAAATCACCAGTTAATGGGTTTTCAATTTTGAATTTAGACATTTGTTCTTCGTGTCTTATTTCGTGAAATATGGTATAAAGAAAATCTCCTATTGTAACCATATTCATGGGAGAACAGATAATGATTTGGTCCCTGGTTCTTACACCTGCATATCCAGGACATGCGTTTAAGAATTTAATGGTAAAGTTATTCTCTTGAATATAATTTTTTACAAAATCTTTAATTACATCTACCTTATCTTTTTGGTCTTGAGGGAAACTTTGTTTAAAGTGGTCAACTAACCTATCGAAATTGGAAGATTTAGGGGTATTATCGTGACCGCATTCGTGACATATGTATTTATCTTTCCCACCATCAGATATGTCCCAAGACCATCCACATTTGTCACAAATTGCTTCTTTATTTGTGACAACCTCCAATAAAGCCTTTCTAATTAAATCTTTCATTAGTTATAAATATAACAAACCCCCACATTTCTGTGAGGGTTGTCTTTAAGGTTATCTACCTTTCTTCTGTACCTTGATTTCATCCCCATCCATTTTAATCTGGTAGGTCTTACCTTCAATCATTTTACCTGAGAGTACTTCTTCAGATAATAGGTCTTCAATCTTATCTTGGATTGCTCTTTTAAGAGGTCTTGCTCCATATACTTCATCGAATCCGATTTTTGCAAGATAATCAACTAATGCGTCATCATAAGTGATGGTGTATTTCATATCTTTAAGACGAGCAACCAATTTCTTAAGTTCGATATCGGCGATTTTCTTAATATCTTCAGAACTCAATGAGTTGAATACGATAGTATCATCAATACGATTAACAAATTCAGGTGAGAAGAAATTTTTCATTTCTTTCATCAATACTTGTTTTTTTGCCTCTTCATTTGCGTAGGTGTTATTTGAAAATCCAATACCTGTTCCGAAGTCCTGTAATTTTTTAACACCCAAGTTTGAGGTTAAGATAATTAAGGTATTCTTAAAGTTAATTTTTCTACCTAAACTATCTGTAACATGCCCATCATCCAAAATTTGAAGTAAGATGGTGAATACATCTTTATGTGCTTTTTCTACTTCATCAAACAAGATAACTGAGTATGGTTTGTTTTTAACTTTTTCAGTTAATAAACCACCTTCTTCATATCCAACATAACCTGGAGGGGCTCCCACCAATTTGGATACGGTATGTTTCTCTTGGTATTCACTCATATCAACACGGATAAGAGAATCTTCACTTCCGAACATTTCTTTTGCCAATTCTTTTGCCAATAGTGTTTTACCAACACCTGTGGAACCCAAGAAGATGAATGAACCGATAGGACGATTAGGGTCTTTAATACCCAACCTGTTTCTCTTGATTGATTTTGCAACCTTAACAACCGCAGCGTCCTGACCAATTACTTTACCCATAAGTTCCTTATCCAAGTTGATAAGTGATTTGGTATCATCAGAACTCATTTTATTTACAGGGATTTTAGTCATATTAGATACAACATCATATACATCTTCTAAGGAAATCTTTTGTTTATCCTTACTAAGTTGTTCTTCAAACTTTGCCTTTTCAGTATCGAGTTTATCAAGAAGTTTTTTCTCCTTATCTCTTAATTGAGCAGCGTGTTCATAATTTTGTTTTTTAACCACATCAACTTTTTGTTGTTTGATTTCTGCCGCTTCTTTCTTCAATTTTTCAATTGATTCAGGAACCTTTAGTTCGGTTTGCATACGAGCTCCAACTTCATCCAAAATATCAAATGCTTTATCAGGGAACTCTCTATCTGTGATGTATCTATCCGCCAATTTTACACAAGCCTCAATTACATCATCAGTATAAGTCACTTTATGGAATGATTCGTATTTCTCACGAACATTCTTAAGGATTTGGATTGTTTCAACTACAGATGATGGTTCAACAATCACCTTTTGGAATCTACGCTCCAATGCTCCGTCTTTTTCAATGCTCTTACGGAATTCATCCAAAGTGGTTGCTCCGATACATTGTAGTTCTCCACGAGATAATGCGGGTTTGAAGATATTAGAACCATCCATAGACCCTGAGGAATTACCCGAACCAACTAAGGTGTGGATTTCATCGATGAATACGATGATGTTTGGGTTAGCGTGGAGTTCTTCAATAATAATCTTCATTCTTTCTTCAAATTGCCCACGATATTTCGTACCAGCAACAACTGAAGTTAAATCAAGATTTACAATTCTCTTATCCACCAAATTTCTTGGACATTCCCCATTAACAATTTTAATTGCTAATCCTTCAACAAGGGCTGTTTTACCACAACCAGGTTCTCCAACAATAATTGGGTTATTCTTCTTTCTACGAGATAGGATTTGAGCAATCCTTAAAATCTCTCTTTCACGACCAATAACAGGGTCTAACTTACCTTGTTCTGCAAGTTTGTTTAAATCCCTACTGAAATTATCCAATACAGGAGTGTTACTGTCTGAACTTTGCTTTTGCTTTTTATTCATCATTTTGTCATCGTCATCCATTAGTTCGTTCATATGTTGTAATTTTTACAAAGGTGTATCAAATTTGGGACATTACCAAATTATTAGACAAATTGTCGGTAATATTTTTTTTAACTGACATATTGTCGTATTTGTGGTTTGATAACTGAAAAATTTTCAGTTTATTTATGGTGGTATATAGTTTGATTATGTAAAGATACTAAAATAAAATTAAAAAAAATAAAAAACTTATGATTTACAATTCAAATTTTAACGACATGTTAGAGCATGTTTTTGGTAGACAACCAAATAACTATTACACAAGTTCAGTAACAACCAAAACTGCTGATGATGAGAACTATGAGATAAACCATACTAAAGATGGTGCATATCTTTTCTTCGAAGCCGCGGGCTTTAATAAATCAAATCTAAAAGTTGAAATGGAAGGTGGTATTATCCATATCGAAGGAAAAAGAGTTTATAAATTAAATGGTGAAGAAAAAACCAAATCAATTTCTAAACAATTTAAAATCGGAGATACATATAACCCAACCTCCATCGAAGCAACCATCGAAGATGGACTTTTAACGGTATTCGTACCTAATTACAAAAAACAAGAAAAGAAAAGAATTAACCTTCTCTAATCGCTCTCATTAACAGATAAACCCTCATCATTTTTTTGGTGGGGGTTTATATTTATATTTAATGAAACCATTTGAAAAATTTTTAACTAACAATTCAAATATTAGAAATCTGTTAGACACTTATCTTGAATTAAGACAACATTTTCAAGAACTTGGATTTAGTGAAGAAGATTTAGAGAAACCACCTATGTATAGCCCAAAAATGATGACTTTATTTGCTTCATTTGGGAGGATTCAAAAAGCTTTATTTAATCAATTAAATGATTATGGTTTTGATGTAGATGAAAAAGAATTTAGAGGACATATTCAATCATTACTACAAAAAATTAACGAATTAACACCATTAAGTGATGTCAATTACAAGAGAAGAAATAAAAGGGACGAAGATAATTAACGAAATTAAATCTTCAAACATTAAGAAAACAGAATACGACACAGAAACCAAAAAACTTGTTGTTGAATTTAATAACGGAGCAAAGTATGAATATGATGAAGTCCCTCATCAAGAATATACTAAATTTAGAAAATCAGAATCTCAAGGTAAATTTTTCACTACCGACATATCAAAAAAATACAAATTTAAAAAAGTGTAACTTACGTAGTATTTATATAGGATGAGTAATTTCCAAAAAATCCTTGATAGTTTTTCAGTAAAATCCACTTTAAACCCTAAAGTTTGGGAAAATCCTGCTGACCCAAATAAAGCAAACATGATTCCAAAAGTCAGAAAAGGACTTATGCGTATAGCAGAAGAATTTATTGACTATTTGGGAGAAGATGTTTTTGTTGAAGATATTGTCCTTACAGGGTCATTAGCCAATTTTAACTGGTCAGAATATTCTGATTTTGATTTACACGTTCACGTTAATCTTGAAGATGAAGGGGATAATGCAGAATTATATAAAGAATTGTATAATTTAAAAAAACAAGTTTTTAACGAAAAACATAATATTACAATTTTTGGATATGATGTTGAATTATATGCTCAAGATACAGAAGAAGCCCATTACAGCTCAGGTGTTTTTTCCATAATGAATAATGAATGGATTAACAAACCAAAAAAATTAAAAAATGAAGTAGATAAAATGGTCTTAGAAAAGAAAATAAAATCTTGGACAGATAAAATTGAAACTTCGTTAAAAGATGGTAAAAATTTAGAAGAATTAAAAGATAAACTTAAGGAATATAGACAATCAGGATTAGAAAAAGATGGAGAATTGTCTTATGAGAATTTAGTATTTAAATACTTAAGAAGGTCAGGTCACGTTGAAAAATTATTTGATACTCTAAATAAAGAAGTTGATAAAGAATTGTCTGTTGAGAGAAAAATAGTAGAACAAGTTAATGGACAAACCATTAAAGATAAAATATTGGCAATTTTAAATTCATCTGAGTTTCTAACAAAGTTAAATCATATGTATAGCCAAAATATGGTTTTAGAATATACTCCAGGTATGAAATTACCTTATTCTGAAGAGGCAAAACTAATTCAGGAGGCATTACAATTTTTAGGATTCTCACTACCTAAGTGGGGGGTTGATGGTAAGTTTGGTCCAGAAACTCAAAAAGCAACAAAACTATTTCAAGAAAAAATGAAATTACCTAGTACAGGAAAAATAGGTAAAGACGAACTTAAATATATAATATCTAGTCTTATTGCTGATAACTTTAAAGATTCTGATTTATCTAAAATAAAATTTAATAAAGAAAATACGAATGGTTCTTTCACTTATTTAGACTTGAATACATCAGAAGGATATGAACAATATAAAAATATTTGCCAAAAATTCATAAACGATAGAAATCCAAGTGCTGGAGTATCAGGAGAAATGATGGCCGAGTGTGCAAAACAAAATTTTTCAAAAGGATATGTTCCACCTGAATTAGCACTTGCTCAATTGGCAACTGAAGGTGGATTATCTTCAGACCCAAATTCTAAACCAATAAGAACACAAAATCCATTTAATGTTGGAAATGTGGATTCAGGACAAGTTAAAAATATGACAAATGTTGAGAGTGGAGTTTGTGCTTATTATAACCTTATGACCTCTAACTATTTACCTGGCGGTAAAAAGGCCGAAGATTTAGTAAATAATTTTGTGAATACTTCAGGAGAGAGATATGCCGCAGAAAAAGATTATGAAGGAACATTAAAACAAATAATAAATAAAATGGGTCAATATCGTCAAGATACTGGTTCTGATGTTGCATAATTATTGCCAATTTTAAATAATTCGTATATATCATATATTTATAAATAAAAAAATAGATGGCTACAGTTACTTATCTTATTGCCCCTTGTATAGGTGGAGCCGCCCTAACGATTGAATTTAGTGCTAGCACTTTACCTTCCGTTGGCGGAAATTATTACTTATTTTTTACGGGAGCTACTTCACAAGGATGTTATGAAATAGTAGATACTGCAGAACCTGGAACAGGCACTGATGGTGTTAGTGGCTCTATAGGTACAAATTATGGTGATTGTGTCACTTGTTATAATGCAAATCCAA
>SESA01000448.1_pt1 | contig 26571 bp, 20 predicted proteins | sample 3171451 | NCBI WGS metagenome assembly SESA01 (sample SAMN06051862, study PRJNA518727) | freshwater metagenome | biome: subpolar coniferous forest; feature: holomictic lake; material: water; isolation source: holomictic Lake 227, 8 m depth | place: Canada: near Kenora, Ontario | collected...
GCCGCGAAAGAATCGAATCATACAAGGCGCAATGAGCCGCGAGCATCGACTCGTAGCTCATTTTCCGCGCCAGGATGGAGCCGGGCGCCCGCGCGGAAAGGCTTTCGCGGAGCGCCGTGTTTTCCAGAAGCCTTGCCAGGGCGCGCCCCATCGCGGAAGCGTCATTGGCAGGCACAAACAGCCCGTTCTCCCCTTCCTCAACCAGTTCGTCGTTGCCCGGGATGCGCGTGGCGACACAGGGGCACCCGCACGCAAGCGCTTCCTGCAGCGATAACGGCAGGCCTTCGCTCAAGGAAGGCTGGACATAGACCCCGGCCCGCTTCATCCAATCCGCGGCATCCTCCCTGCGTCCCAGAAGCTCAATGCGGCCGCCGAGGCCGCTGGCCCGGATCTCCTCTTCGACAGCCACCCGGCAGGCTTCTTCCGCAAAATGGCCGACCAGCCAGAGCTTCCAATCCGGGAACCGGTCTGCGATCCCGGCAAACGCTTTGATCAAAACGGGCTGCCCTTTGCGGAAAGCAATGTGGCCCACGGCGAGAATCGCTTTTTCCCGCAGGGAAGCGGAGGCAACGATGTCCGATGCCCGAAGCCGCGAATGGTAGATGAGGCGGAACCGGTCGCGCACGGGAAAATACCAGGAACGCAACTGCGCCTCGTTGCGGCGAGAAACCGCGATCTCGGCGTCCAGATGGCGGAGCGCGTTGAACTTTGCCGTCCACGACCGGGGCAACAGAAGCAGCCGGAACCAGGCGGGGCGAAAATCGCCGCAGTAACCGCGCAGCAGCGAGGTGGCCATGTGACAGGTCGCAACCGTGGCGATGCCCGCCTGCTTCACAAACGGGATCGGCGAATGCCTCGGCAGGCGCGTCCCCCAACCGTAAACCCCCGGCAGATGGAAATGCGCCAGAGCCACTTCTCTGCGTTTCAACGCGTCGGCGAAAGGCATCCTTCCGGCGGGCAGGGCCGCCGATTTGTCGATGCTGATGTGGTCCTCGACATGCGGCACGAGATAAGAGGGGAGGGCTCCCGGGGCGTCGCGGGAAGCGAGAACGATCCGGTAGCGGTCCGAAAGCCCCTGAATGAGCTCTTCGACAAGCACGCTCACCCCGCCGCGGGTAGACATGAAGTCTTCGTTGCAAAAAGCAATGCGGGGTTTCATGGCGAGGAACGGCCGAGTTGCTGGTATAACTCAAAGAACGACTGCGCCGTGCGCATCGGGTCGAGAAGGCGGCGATGTTCCTCGTGCCGGTTGTCTCCCATCGCGCGGCACCGGGCGGCGTCTGAGAGCAAAGTGCTTAACGCTTTGGTGAGCCCCTCGACATCGCCCGGCTCGACCAGAAAGCCGTTCTCGCCGTGCTGAATGTAAGCGGTCTGCCCGCCGCGCGGCGTGCTGATCACAGGGAGCCCGATCACGCGGGCTTCCTTGACCACGTTGGGGCTGGTATCCGCGCGCGTCGGCAGCACCAGGCACCAGGCCCGGCGGAGGAGTTGCGCCGTTTCAGGCGAGGAGAGGCGGCCCAGCCACTTGACATTGGTCGGAGCCTCTTCCCGAAGCTTTGCAGCCCAGGAGCCGCCCCGCCCCACCGCCCAAAGTTCCGCGGAAGCCAGGGCGCTGGAGCGAAACGCGGCAACCACATCCTGGATCCCCTTGCGCGGGATGATGCCGCCGACAAAAATCGCCACCGGCTTTTCCGGGTCGGGCTGCCATGGCGTTTCCAAAAAATGGCGCTGCACCCCGTATTCCACGACTTCCACCTTCGCATGGGGACTGCGGCGCAGAAGCACCTCGCGCCCCCATTGGCTTTCCACCGTCACCAGATCGGCCTTCCGCAAGACATAGCATTCAAGCAAGGCTTGGAAATACTCGCGCGGATACGCCCGGTTCCTCAGCACATAGTAGCTGAGGATCCCCTGCATGGAGACGATATTGGGGAACCCGGAAGTCGCCGCGGCCCAGCCATAAACGTCCTCCGTCCCCCAGGCATGAACCACCTGGGGTTGGATGGCATCCAGACACCGGCGAATCGTCTTCCGGTCCTGGCGGAACAATGTCAAAGCGCGACCGCTGGCGCTGGTGGGGAGAAGATGAAACACCTGACGGCCCACCGGAACCTCCCGGGGAGCGCTGATCTCGTGGCTCAAAACAACCCAATGGATTTCAAGATCGGGGATTTGCGCATAGGCGTCTTGAACCGAAACAAGCCAACTCCGGGGATGGCCGGCCGGAGCAGATTGTGCCAGAGCGCCCCGAGCCACTTCGGCTTTCGGATTCAAGACAGAAAGGGTATGAAGTGGAAAATCCGCGAGGATGGCAACTTTCACTTTTGAGCGGAAGGTAGGCGGAGGGTGGCAACTCATCGAGCAATAATCCAGCGAGAGAGGGTTACGGATGGCCGGATCCAAACCGGATCACGCACCATTCCTCCGTTCCCCGCGCCGCCTTGATCGCCAGGGCCTCCCTTGCCACAAGGCGCCCGCGGGTTTCGCCAAGCCACGACTCAACGGATTGGTGATAGCGGATCTGAATGGCCTCGGCACTGGCACAAACGAGGGAGTTGGCGTGGAAGATCTCCGCTTGATTGAAAGGCGTGACATCCACCACCCGGCGCTGTCCAAAAGGACGCCACAGCGCCACTTCCGAAGAATCCGCGCCAATGAACCCCACCGCTTTGTCCTCCGGCGAAAGATACTTGCGCAGGGGAGCCAGCCCGTCGTTCCGATTCCGGTAGATGGAATAAACCGAAAGCGCGCGCGCGGCCAAAGGGTTGCCGGGATGGGCACCGGCGATGCGTTGGCAAACGCTCAAGGCGGGCCAAAGAGGGCGGGAAGGCGTCAACACCATACTCGGGAGCGCCGAGAGCGCCGCGAGAACGGCGAGGGCCTTCCACCAGCGCCGCCGCACCACCAGCGCCACGCCGGGCAGCAAGAGAACCGTGGCGACCAAGAGCGGATAATAGGGAGCGATGAGACGGGGGGCGGATTCACTGCCCATCTTGGCCATATACGCCGCCAGAGCCACCCAACCGCCAAGGCACACCAGCATCCCGGCGCCCCGGCCCGGAAGCGTCGCTCCCGCCGGCCGCGCCTCCCTGTTGCGGCGCAGAAGACTTGCCATCCCGGTGGCAACCAGGAGTCCGCACAACCCCACCCCCAAGCCCGAGGCTTCCTCGTTTTGGAATTCCACCCACTTCAAGCTGATGCGCGGGAAATTTCCCACCAATACCCGCCCTCTCGGGCTCTGGAGGAACCGCTCCGCCATTCCATTCCAGATTTGCGGACACGGCATGACCGGCGGCTCGACATTCTGCGACAGGATTTGCAGCCCATTGCCAAGAACCCCGTAAACGGGATTGCTAATCTTCATGAGCCCTTTGTTGGTGGGATCACCGGCCCAGTCTCCTGTGTTCCGCCAGTTCTCCCAGGCCAGCGGCACAAACGAAACGACCACGCAAATTCCGGCGACCGCCGCCGTCTGCGGAAGCTTGCCTTTTAGAAAACGGAGCGAGGGCAGCGCGGCCAGAACCCACGGGGCCAGCAGCGGCAGATTGGAAGTCTTGGCCCCCGTGAGCAGCGCCGCGGCAAGCATCCCCATCCAGAAATCGCCGGGGCGGCGCGTCTCCCGGAACCGGAGCGTCAGGCAAAGCGCCGCCAGCAAATAGACAACGGTGAAACTGTCGTTCCCGATGCTCCCGGCCTGGCTGGCATAACAATAGCCGGCAGGCAACAGCCACATCCAATACCAAGCCTGGCGTTTGGGAATCCCCAGCCGGGTGAACGTCCCATACGTCAACCCCGGCAGGAGGGCGAAGGAAGCGAGATTGAAAAGAAAGAAAAACCGGTCGCTGCGGGTGAACACAAAAAGCGGCGTCATCAGCCACTCCATCCCGGTCCCGCTCAGGTTCATCCGCATTTCCGTGGTGGAAATCCAGTGCCAGCGCCCTTCCGCCACCCAATGGAGGATTCTGGGGAAACGGTAAGTCAGCGCATCGTAGTTGTTGGGGCTGTAAAGAGCGCCGCCGAGAAAGGCGAGCCCGCACAACAGCAAAAAGAACGCCGGGAGAAAACGGCGGAAGCGGGGGTGAAGTCGGAGCGGAGGGATCTGCGCCAGCGGGCTCTTGCTGACGCTGGCCGCCAAGAGCAAAGCCGCGAGACCGCAGAGGAGAGCCACGCCATACCCCAGCGCATCCAGATGCCCCAGCGCGGAGAGAACCCATCCCGAGCAGGTCAAATACGCGGAAAGGAGCAGCCAGCCTTTGGTCCAATACAGGGTATCCGACAATCTCGGGGCGCTCATCATTTCAAGGATTCACGCGCCTTACCGAAGGAAATTATATTTCAGAATGCACCAGAGGGCGCGGAATCCATCGCGCCAGTTGATTTTTTTCCCTTCGGCATAGGTTCGGCCGTTATAGGAAATCGGCACTTCATAGATGCGGGCCTTGAGTTTCGCTGTTTTGGCTGTCACTTCCGGCTCGAACCCAAACCGGTTTTCCTCAATCTGGATGCTCTGGACGACTTCCCGCCGGAAGACTTTGTAGCAGGTTTCCATATCCGTCAGATTGAGGTCCGTCGCCATATTGGACAAAAGGGTGAGCAGATGGTTGCCGATGGAATGCCAGTAGTAGAGCACGCGATGCGCCCCGCCCCCCGCGAACCGGGAGCCAAAGACGGCGTCCGCTTTGCCGCTCAGGATGGGGGCGATGAGATGCTCGTATTCCTCCGGGTCGTATTCCAAATCGGCATCCTGGATCAACACAATCGGCGCGGTGGCTTTTGAAATGCCGGTTCGCAACGCCGCGCCCTTGCCTTGGTTGATCTCATGCCGGAAGATCTTCATCTGCGGGTTGTCGCGGGAAAGGCATTCCAGAACCTTCCAGGAATCGTCGGAAGAACAATCGTCCACCACGATCAACTCGCCAACGCACGGTTGTTGGAGCACCACCCCAATCACATTGGCCACCGTCGCGGCTTCGTTGTAAACCGGCATGACGACGGAAACGCAATGTCCCGATGAAAAAGAGGAACTCATAGGCTTATGGAGAAGGAGATGAATCTTTGGCAAAACCGTGGTGAGGGGGGCAGAATAGATCATCTTCCCGGATAAAATCAACGCATCATCCAGGCCGCAAAGAGGAAAGTCCGCCAGCGGTTCGCGGGAGAAACGGTTTCACGATTCCGCCGCGGCAGTGAAAGCCGCCTCCCCGGGGGGAGCGGCCGCCTCCGCTTTCCGCCGGAGCCTGCGCCGTTTGCGCCACTCCTCGCACGGGTGTTCCACCCCATAATAGAGCGCGGCCGCGGCGGCGATCACCAACAACCAAGAGAGGGCAAACAGCCCAAGCCGCACCTCCAACACCGCGTCTTTATTTTGTAAAATGACTTTGCGCAAAGCCTGTTCCACAAAGCTATGGGAAAGATACAGGGAATAGGAAAGCTTCCCCAGCCAGCGCAGGGGCGGCAGATTCAAGAGCGCGAACAGATACCGGTCAGACCAGGCGGCGCAAAGGATAAACGCCGCCACGCTCGCCATCACCACGCTGTTGGCAAAGGTCCCCATATTCCCCGTGGGCCCCGCACTTTTGGAACCAAGATAGAGGGCGGAGAAATAGCCGACGATGCAAAGGACGCCCACCGCATTGACAAAAAGCTGCGAGGGCCTGGGGAACCTTTTCCAGACGCCATAAACCAGGGCTCCGATCACGAAAGCGAGCACCACGCGGCATTGCGCCGAAGTCCAATCCCACTCCCGGTGAAAATGCACAAATGCGGCAAAAACTATCATCAAGCCCGACGCCCCCGGTAAATACCCCCTTTTTTTCACTTTCTGCAAAAGCACAAAAAGCACCGGAAAAAGAAAAAGCGACGTCACGAGCAGCGTGCTCATCGACCATGCCGGACCATTCCAGCAAAAGGCCCCCCAGGAATAAATCGATTGCAGCATGCATAATTCCACAGGCAGCGATTTCCAAGGATGGACTGGCAGATAGGATGCGTGCACTCCCGGCAGATAGGAAATCAACTTGACCGCCACAAACGGCATCAAAGCGGCAAAATAAGCGGGATAAAGCCGCATCAAGCGCTCCCGGAGAAACCATGCGTAATTGGCCCCGGTCATCTCCGCGATTTTCCGGTTCCAAGTCAGCATAATGATAAAGCCGCTGAGGAAAAAGAAAGGGAACGCCGCCAACCAATGCCCGGTTCCAAACCATTGAACGGAAGACAGCGAGGGGAGAATGACGACGAGGGGCGCGAAAAAGTGCGTCAGCACCACATGCAGTGCCGAAAGCCCCCGGATCCCATCCAGCGACGTCAGGCGTGAGGAATCCGTTCCTTTGCGCGAAGCTGTTACGGCCTTGGAATGGGACATTATCCTCCCAGTTTTTAGGTCTTCCCCAATAGTGTCAAGTGAAACATACCCCCGGGAGCCTCCGCCCTGGTCGAATGGGCTCTCCAGCGCTCACGGCCGCATGGTATCGCCGCCTATCCTTTTCTCCTGCCCACGATCCAAAGGATGACCTTGCTGCTCTTGCCCCAAAAGCGCATCAGCAGGTATTGCGCTTTTTTGTGCCGGAGGCGCAACAGGAGCCAGCTATTGATCCGGCGTTCCCATTCCAAAAACGCATACCCGGCCCTGCGCCACCACGCCTCTTCCCGCCCAAGATAGAAAGGAATGGCCTCCACCTTGGTGCGTCGGTAGCGCCACCAGTCGATGCAGGTTTTCACATCCCCCCCCGTTAGCGGACGGAGGGCCATGCTGGGGTGAAGCGCCAGTTCCGCCGGGATCTCCGGCCATTCCACCAGCCGTTCCCGGGCGGCTTCCCATAAAGCTTGCGCCGCTTGCGTGCGCAACACGGCCACGTCCATGCCCGGGTTGTCGGCAATGAGGCTCCAGGGATCAAAGAGAACCAGATCGCTTTTCCAGCCAAAGGCATTCGGGCAAAAACGGCAGCCGGGCACCTGCCAGGTTTCCATGCCAAAGGGGAGGCTGAAAAAATAGGAGGAGACGGTTTTGGCGTCGGAATGGATCTTCCCCGGCCACCCGTCGCCACGGAAGCGAACAGGAGCTTGCAGCGTCTCGGGTTGGCCCATTTCGCGCCGCAGCCAGCGCACGTAATCGAGTGTTTTTTGCTGCTTGCAATAAATGGCCACCTGCAGGAGTTCCGTCTGCGTCCCTTTGTAAAAATTCTGTGCGGCCTGAAGCTGGCAATTGGTGCCGATGAAAAGCAGCCGTTTCAGCGGGCGCCCGCCCGGGCGTTTTTGAAGCGCCGCGGCAAACGGGAAGGCGCAATAAACCGAGTTGGCCATTTGGGAAACTTCCCCGGCATCGAAAAAATAGCCTCCCTCGTAAAAAGGGGCGTCCGGCAGCCGCTTCACGCCGTAGACGGCGTCCGCCAGCCCCTTCTCCAAGGCGGCCCGGGCCAGCTCCCGCGCCACTCCGCCCGAGGAGGCATCGAAGCGGACCTTTTCATCCCGCGCGGCGGCCAGGCAGATGTGCCGGAAGCCCTCGAAGTCCTCTTCCAGCAACGGCCGCTCCGGCATGGTTCCGACGGGACAAATTTTGACGCATTGTTTGCAAAGCACACAGGCATCGGGGTCCACTCGAATCTGAAAGACCGGAAAGTCCTCCTGCAAGGAAATCGCCCCCGCATGGCAACTCGCCAAGCAAGCGCCGCAACGGTTGCAATGCTCCGGGGAAAAGCAAATCTTGTTGTCCTTCAGTGTCAGCATGTGCTTAGCACAGGGCGTCAATCTCGCGGGCGGCTTCCGCGGCTTTTGCTTTGTAGGCTTCCAGCATGGAGGCGTAGTGCGACTTGATCTGGGGTTCGTTCTTTTGCAGGAATTGAAAAGCGCACGTCAGATCCTCCGGCCGCGCAAGCGACTGCACCGGGATCACATACCCCTCTTCGGAGCCGAAAAGATCCCGGGCGATGCCGCGCGCCTTCACCGAGTAGCCGACCACCAGGGTGGGCACACTTTGCGAATAAGCCGCGATGCTTGCGTGCGTGCGGGCCGCCACCATGTAGCGGCAGCGTGCGATGAACCCTTTTAATTCCCTGGCGGGATGGTCTTCCACCATCACCGCCCGGCCGGTGTGCGCGAAACGGTCGTAGAGCCGCCGCAGCGGGACGCGGTCATCGGTCCCGCGCCACACCACGTGCGGAATCAGAGCCACCTGCATATCGGAAGTGGCGAGGATGTGCTCGATGAGCTTGATATAATTCGCCAAGGTGGCGCCTGGATTCTTTTCGTAGCCGATAATCATCGGGCTCACATTGATGCCCACGGTGTTGCCCTCAACAAACCCCTCGGGCAGCGGCAAATCCACGCGATCCAATTGAAAGGCGGGGTCCGGGTAGAGGCAGACGTTGGGATGCCCCTTTTCGCGCAGTGTGTGATAGGTGAGGCTCTCCCGCGCGATCACCTTATCAAACGCCAGGACATCTTCCCATAATGCGGCGTTCTCCAGCGCATCGGGATCGATGGAGCACCCCCAAAGCACAAACTTCTTATGTGCCTGGCGGATGTGGCGGTTCATGACACTCAGGGGGCCGAAATTATTGCCTCCGTAGCAATAATTGTCGCCCCCGATGCTCAGGGCGGCCTGGCAGGAGCGGAGATAATCCGGGATGGGCGAATAGCAGTGATGCGCGCACGCCAGCTTGTCGATCTTCATCCGGGAAAGGAGGAATGCCTTCACATAGCTGGGGGTGAACCTGCTTTTTCTTCCGATGATTTGGCAAATTTCATCCAGCCCAACCCGCCTGTCTTCACCGGGGCGATTGGAAAAGAGCACAAATTCAGAGCCCGGAAACCCTTTGATCGTCGAACGCACGATGGCTTCGCAACCGTGGTTTCCACTTCCGGCATGGGGCAATAAGAATAGCTTCATGGGGTGCTTTTTTTCGGGGGTTCCGTGTTCTTCCAAAACGAAATCCTTGGCCGGCGCATCCCGAGCCGTGCGCCTGCGTAGGCCAGCCGGTATTCCGAGCGCAGCAGCGCGATGAACGTCCGCACCTTGCGCTTCAACCACTTGACCTTGTGCGAGGCCCCGCCCCCTTCGGTCCGGTAGGCGGCTCCTTCCTTCTTTGGCATCCAGGAGCCGCTGAAATGGTGGATGGAAAGGCCGCGTTCGCGCACAAACGCGGGCTGTTCAAAAAACTCCTTCGGGTAGAGGGAGATCCTGGCCGCCTCGCTTTTCCACCGGCGCCCGTTCAAGAAAAAGCCGGGAACGCGGTTGAGGAAATAGTCGGTAAAAACCGTGTTGTTCACCGGCCACGTCTCGGGACGGATGCGGTGATACTCCTCCAGCACCTCCGCAATGACAGGGTGGCCGGGAGGGCTGTAAATGACAGCCGTGCCCAGAGCGCAGCCGTACATATACCCCATGACCAGGGAGCCGCCCTCTTCCGCGAGAGAGTTCAAGGGGCGGATGAGTTCCACGTCCGTATCCAGGTAAACGCCTCCCTCGGCATGGAGTTTCTGAAGGCGCACGATGTCGGCCACAAAACCCCACCGCTTCTGCTCCAGCGCACGGCGGCCAAAGGCGTAGGCGGAAACATCGCTGTTCCCATCGTTCCACTCGCAGAACTCGAAGTCCGGGTTGAGCCGCTTCCACTTCTCCACGTTGGCGGCGACGTTGGCGGGCAGCTTGCCGCCGAACCAGCAGTAATGGACTTTCTTTATCACGGCAAAAACGGAGATTCACTTTACTTTGCGCCGCCAAAGGCCCGCGGGGCGAGCCATTTCGGGAACGGGCTGAAACAAGCGGAAAGCCCCCTCTTACCGCACCCAACGATAGGTGGGATTTGCCACATGGAAGGACTGCCGCTGATCCAAACTTTCCGGCGTATAGATAGCATAATCGTGAGGCTTGCACGAATAATGACCCGCAAAAAAACGGCGAAGACGGTAATGGATCACCCAAAGGCGCGCCGTGGCGCGCACCCAAGCCGGAGCCGCCTGGCGCATTTCGCGCGATTCCCGCCGGGCATTGGGCAGCAGGTTCATATTTTCCCCCGTATCGGTGAATGCGCTGGTGAATTCCCCCAGAATGCCAAAACGGATGCCCGCGCGGATGGCCCGCAAAGCCCAATCCGCATCGCCAAGATCGCGCCAACGGGTGTCAAAATAAAGCTGGTGTTGCTCCAGGACTCGGCGCCGCAGGAAGAGGGCCGCGGTCAGAAAACTGAGGGTGGTCCCCACCTGGGTATGGAAAAGCTGGGGGATAAGCGAGCGGCGTTCGCAAAGGTATTCTCCCTTCGGATTGACGACGATGCAATCGCCCAGCAGCACGTCCACCTCGGGATGGCGCTCGAAATAATCCGCCACTTTCTGGAGCGCTCCCGGCAGATATTGTTCATCGCAGTTGATGTAGGCCAGAATATCCCCCGTGGCGCGGCGGAACCCCCGGTTCACGGCGTCATACATCCCGGTATCTTTTTCAATCACGGCGGTCACGCGCGCATCGCCGGGCAGCCACTCGCGCGTTTCATCGTCGGAACAGGAGTCCTGGACGATGTGCTCAAACTCCACGCCCGCCTGGTCCGCGACGGAGGGGATGCACTGTTTGAGCCAGCGGCCGCTGCGGTAACTCGGCGTAATAATTGAGAACCTCATGATTTTTAAAATAAACCGGTCCATCCCGCCTTGCCGCTTGGCCCTCCCCATCCGGGGTGCATGGGGAGGCAGGCTGGATAGGCCCTCGGGCCTTGGCGATCAGAATTTATTAAACACGGAATCCTTGGAAGATCCCTGAACAATCTGGTCGTAAATCCAAGCGTAAGTTTTTTCCAGGCCAGACTTGAGCGAGATCGAAGGCTCCCAATGCAGAAGCTCTTGAATGCGCGTGTTGTCGCTGCTGCGCCCGCGAACTCCCTTGGGGGCGTCGAGATTGTAGGTGCGCTTGAGCTCGATCCCCGCGATCTCTTCCACCATGTCCACGAGTTGGTTGATGGATACCATCTCGGCGCTGCCCAGGTTGAGGGGCTCCACAATATCGCTCTCCATGATGGCCTGTGTGCCATGGATACAGTCGTCAATATACATGAAACTGCGGGTCTGGTGTCCGTCGCCCCAGATTTCGATTTCCTTTTCCCCGCTCAGTTTCGCGTTGATCACTTTGCGGCAGATGGCCGCGGGCGCTTTTTCGCGTCCGCCGTCGAACGTGCCAAAGGGGCCGTAAACATTGTGATAGCGGGCGAAACGGGTGGCCAGCCCAAAGTCCTCCCGGAAGTGCCGGCACATGCGCTCGCTGAAAAGCTTCTCCCAGCCGTAGCCGTCTTCGGGGTCGGCCGGATAGGCGTCCGCTTCCTTCAAGCCTGGATTTTCGGCCTCCTTTTGCTTGTAACCGGCATAAACGCAGGCGGAGGAGGCGTAATAGAGACGTGTTGCCCCGCACTCCCTTGCCGCCATGAGCAGGTGCGTATTGATGAGCACGCTCAACATGCACAGCCCCTTGTTGCGTTCGATGAACCCCATGCCCCCCATGTCCGCGGCGTGATTATAAATCCAGTCGCATCCGTTTACGGCCTGCATACAAGCGCCTTTTTCCTGCAGGTCGAGCGTCAGGTTTTCAGCCTCGGGAAAACGCTGGTACCACTGCCACTGGGGCTTTTTGTCCACCGCGCGAACTTTATGCCCTTGCTCAAGAAGCGTTTTGGTTAAGTGACCCCCAATGAAACCACCGGCGCCGGCAACAAGAATATGGAGTTTGTTCATGGAATAAAAAAACAGGGAACTACCAAAAAGGTTGATAGAAAACCGATCTCAGCAAGGGTAGGCCGCAGAGTAGGGGCGGGGGCAAAGATTTGTCAAAGAAATCCGGCTTCCCCGGGCTCCACGCCAAGGAAGGCTTCCGTCAGCCGCTTGAGATGGTTTGCGATGCTGAAATGCGTCAGAAAGCGGGCGCGCAAGGGTTCCGCCAGATCCGCCACGGCCAGCCGTTCCAAGGCGTCGGCAATCTGCGCGGGCGCTTTGGGCTCCACAAATCCGGGATAATCCGGCGGCTGGATTTCCGGGATCGCGCGCCAGCGGGTGGCGACGGAGGGGAGCCCATAAGCGGCGGCTTCCACGAGGGTGAGCGGAAAGCTTTCGGCGGGATAATACGTCGGGAAACAGAGGCAGTCGCTTTCCTCCAGGAGCCGCTTTTTCTTTTCGCCCGAAGTGAACCCCGCGTACGTCACCGCTCCGGCCAGATCGGGCCGGGCAATCCGTTCGTGGAACGCGCTCTCTTCCCGCGCATCCATAAAAGCGCCCGCCACGGTGCAATGGACACGCAGGAGCGCCGGGCGGGCGTTCAACAGGGCAATGCCCTCCAGGGTGTCGAACAATCCTTTTTCGCGGGTGCAATGAGCCAGGTAGAGCACCCGAAAGACCGGCGGCGCTTCCACGGCGGCGGCGTCCGCGCTTCGCCCCCGGCGCTCCGCGGCGCGGGCTTTGCGGCAAGGCAGGATCTCCCGGTCGAACGCCGGGCAGGGGTCGGGGATGCCGTTGGGGACGATGGCGATGCGCCGGGAATGGAGCCAGCGGGCATCCCGGGAGCTGGCTTCGGCCAGCGCGATGGAAAGGGAGGGCCGCCCCAGGAGCGCGTGGGTGATCCAGCGCTCCAGCGCGCAGCCGTTTTGTTCCAGCCAGTCGCCCAAGCCTGAGGCGTGCCAGTGGAGAATCAGGCGCGGGAAGAAGGGCCGGCACAGAAGCATCACCATCCAGTCGCGGTAAAGGGCGCACCGCTTGCCGGGAGCCGGAATGTAATAGAAGGCGCGCACCCCGTGGCGGAACCGGCACCAGATGGCTTCCAGGCAGTAGCGCAGCAACAGCCAGAGCTTGCCAAAGCGCATGGCGCCAATGTCCTCCATGTCAGCCGACACGCGGCAGTTGACGTGGAAGCACGCGATCTCCGGCGGTTCGCCCGGAGAGCCGGGCCGCACATCACCGCCCAACCCCTCCAACATCAGCTTGACCATAAAGCTCTGTCCATGGTGCGGCGGCGGCGTATGAGCAAAGACGAGGAGTTTCATTCCAGGCAGAGAGTGCATTAGCAGATCATTTTGAAGAATATACGCGCTCATGAGCGTCGTTTTTCAAAAACAATGGATTGGGCAGCAACGACATCTCGGAGGTATTCATTGCGGAAAAGCGACCCCCGTTCCGGCCGGATGCCCTCCAACGGCTCCGCGCCAATAGGCTTTAAGTCCTTCCAAAATCCCGCTCGGCCCCCAATTCTTGACATGGCGCCAGAGGTTGCCGGGGAGACATCGCAAAATGCGGCGGCCGTGAGGCAGCCGGAAGCTGATGTAAGCGGTATTGTGCAGCATGGCCACCTGCTTGCGCCGTTCCGCGGCAAGGGCTTCCGGGGTCAGCGGCCCCGAAAAGCAGTAGTGGCTGACGCGGGTATCCGGCACATAAATCCCGGGGCTTTGGGCGGTGATCCGCAGGCTGAATTCGCAATCTTCTCCGCGAATGAGAAAATCCGTGCGGTGCAGCCCCAGCGCTTCCAATGTCTCCCGCGTCACCATAAGGATCGCCCCCGTCGCCCAGGAAAACCGGATCGGGCGTGGGCCAAATTGCGCGAGGTATTGCTCCTGCGTCCGCACCCTCCGTTTGCGGACGGCATCGAAGGGGGGGGCCTCCAACATGCCCGGGAACCAGCCGATGGTGCCGTCGGGCCACGTGATCATCGGGCAGGCCAGCGCGGCGCCTTCTTCGCGCATGGCCTCCACGAGGCGCTCCAGGGTGCCGGGAGCCACTTCCACATCGTCATCGGCCAGCAAAAAATGCGTGACCCGGCCCGCGAAGTGCGCCAGCGCAAAACGTTCGCCAAAAGCCAGGCCCCCGCCGCAGCCGAGGTTTTCACCGGGAACCAGCCGGAGGACCTCCCGCGTCTCCTGGGCGGCCTCCACCACCGCCTGCGTCGCGGGATCATCCGCATTGTCCACCACCACCACCGCCAGCGGCGTGGACGCGGATTGCAGCGAGCGGAGCATTCTCGCCAAATCCGAGGGGCGGCGATAGGTGGCAATGATGGCGACGATCAACGGGTTCACGGGAAAAAAGGGTTAGTGGGGCTCTGGAACGGACTGGACCGCGCTGGCGGGAATAATTCCCAGCTTGATCAGATGGAGGATGTGCCCGCGCACTTCCGGCCAAACCTCCTCCGGCACAAGCTCCGTCATGCAGGAGGGTTCGGGAAAACGGCAATAGTCAAAACACGGCCGGTAGGGGCAGATGTCGCGCAGGACAATTTGATGGAGGGCGCCCCACGGGCGGAACCATTCCGACTTGGTGGGGCCGAAGAAGGCAATGGCAGGCCGGCCGCACGCGGCGGCGAGGTGGGCCGGGGCGGAATCGTTGCACAAGAGCAGGCTGGAGCGGCCGATCACGTCGGTCAGTTCGGCCAGGCTCAGCTCGCTGCACACGGTATCGGCCAGGGGGGCGAGAGGGGAGCCATAGCCATCGGGGTCGGGAATCAGGACCAGGTGAAAATCGAAGGCCCGCCGCAGCCGCCCGATCAAGTCTTTGAAATACGGCTCCGGCCAGCGCCTCACCGGAATGCGCGCCCCCGCGTGCAATACGCAAACCGGCTTTTGAATCGTGTCCAAAAGGGCGTCGATACGGGGCGAACGGTAGGCCGGGAGGCAGAGACGCGGTTGGGCCGAATCCATCCCGGGGAACCCCATCGCCGTGCCGAGATCCCGCCAGTCTTCCACTTTGTGCTGGTCGAGCCCGTGGGTGCGGGCCACGCGATGGGTCAGAAACGCCCCGCTCCCCCTATGGGGGAATCCCACCCGCTCGCGCGCGCCGATCAGCGCCATCAGCAGATGGTCGCGGGGATCGTCGCGGGCGCTCACCGCAAGGTCGAAGCGTTCCTTGCGGAGCTGCCAAAGCAGCCGGAAGAACGCCCTCCAGTTCCATTGCCGGAGGTGGTACTTGTTGTGGAACTTCGTCCACCCCGCGTCGAACAAAAAGAAGCGCAGCCCGGGAAAGGTGGGCTTCAGCAGCGGAGCGCTGTAACGCTTGCCAAGCAGATAGACTTCATCCCCCGCATCCACCGCCTTCTGAATCAAGGTGGTGGCAAGCGAGAGGTCCCCAATCCCCCACAATTCGAGGACGAGGATTTTTCGTTTCATGCAAAGCCATCCTAATTCCGCCGGGTCTCCCCGGCAAGCCCGGAAACAATTGCCCGCCAGAGAACGGGGGGCGGGCGGGTCCGCCCATAAACGAATCGTAAGGCCAGAGCGGACCGGTGGTCCGAAAACACCGATAGGAGGAAATTATGAAACAAAGAACGCAATGGATCGCAGCCCTCTTCACGGCGGCTTCGGCAAGCCTGGCGATGGCCGGTCCCGGTTCGGGTCTTTACGGCCCTTATGGTTCCGAAGGATTCGGACCCTATTCGCAACGCGTCATTCGTCTCGAACCTGTGGGCGAATGCAACGCTTGCAACTTACAACAACCGGTCGTCATCAAGCGCACGAGCTGCGTGATGGAGTCGTCTCCGGGGGTGGTTTGGAGCGAACCTTCGAATCCCGCCGAGGCGCTCGGCAACGTCATCGCCGCCCCGTTCCGCCTGATCGGCAGCGGCTTGGCATGGACGGGCCGCACGCTCAGCGGGCAGCCTGAGATCGTCAGCTCCCGGGAGTACCTGGAGCCGGTGGGCGAAAGAGTCACCACCGTCACGACGAAAACGATCAAGCACACGAAATGCGGCAAGAAAGTGATGCTCAAGAAAGTCACCTACCTGAGCCAACCGCAGCTCATGCCGGTGGGGGAACGGTTCGTCACCATCAGGACCTTCCGCAGCCAACCGCTGCTGGAGCCCGTTGGCGAGCGGTTCACCACCATCAGGACCTTCCGCAGCCAACCGCTGCTGGAACCCGTCGGTGAGCGGTTCACCACCGTCAAAGTCATCCACCACAAACGGATGCTGGCGCCGGTTGGCGAGCGGATCACCACCGTCAAGGTCATCCACCACAAACGGCTGCTGCTGCCCGTCGGCGAGCGGACCTGGATTCGGACCACACGGGTGATGAAATCCTCGTGCGGATGTGACTAACCGCCGGGAAGGGGCCCCTGGCCCTGCAAAAACCAGCCAAGCGAACCGTGGCGGCCGGAGAAGCCCTGATCTTCTCCGTCCGCTGCGTTTTTTTGCTTGGTTTCAGCCCAAGCGGACGCTAATCACTCCCTTCGACGAAACCGTTCCGTCTCCCGCCGGCCCTCCCCGAATTCTTCTGGATACAGCCGGGAAAAAGGCGTTCAGCGTTTTCTCCAACTACCACGCCATACAAACAAACTATGAAAAACGCATCTATCGCCGGGCTCGCCCTGGCGCTTGCCGGGGTTCTCTTTTTCCAACCCGGCAGCAAAGCGGAACAAACAGCCGCCTCCACCAACGCCGGCCCGAAACCCCAGGAAACCAGGGACAAGGTCAGCTACTCCATCGGAGCGGACATCGGCAATAACCTGAGCCACTCCGACCTCGACCTCAACCCTGCTTTCCTTACCCAGGGCATCCAAGATGCTTTTGCCGGCAAAACCGTGCTCAGCGACGAAGAAATGAAAGCCACCCTGGACAAATTCCGCACAGACATGCAGGCCAAGATGCAGGCGAAGCAGAAAGTCGCCGCCGAAAAGAACAAGGCCGATGCCGATAAGTTCCTGGAAGAGAACAAGAAAAAAGAAGGCGTCGTCACCACCGCCAGCGGCCTCCAATACAAAATCATCAAAGAGGGCAACGGACCCAAGCCCAAGGCGGGCGAAACCGTCACGGTCAATTACAAGGGCACCCTCATCACCGGCCAGCCCTTCGACGAAAGCAAAGAGCCCGTCACCTTCCCCGTGGAAGGCGTGATCCCCGGCTGGGTGGAAGCCCTCCAACTCATGCCCGTCGGCTCCAAGTGGCAGTTGGTCATCCCGCCAAGCCTCGGCTACGGCGAAGCCGGCGCGCCTCCCACCATCGGGCCCAACCAGGTCCTGGTCTTCGAGGTCGAGCTGCTGAGCGTCAAGCCGACGGAAAAAGCCGCAGCCAGCCCGGCCGCTTCCGCAACTCCGGCTCCCTCCCCCGCCGAGACGGCGACTCCGGCTCCCAAAAAAGCCAAGGCTTCCAAGAAATAGCCTCTCCTTTTCCCATCCACAGCCGGGGCCTTACCGCCCCGGCTGTTTTTGTTGAAGGGGGTAGCCGCCACCCTTGTCTTGTGGTATCTTGTTCGTCTTCATGATCGAAATCCAAGCGAGCGAAAAAATGGCCGAACGGGCGCTGTTGGTCGGCGCGTATGTGGATGCTTCCGCAAAAAGCGAAGCGGAAAGCCTGCTCGAAGAGTTGGAGGAATTGGTCCACACCCTCGGCATCCCCGTCGTGGAGCGCTGCCTTGTCCACCACCGCGAAAATCACGCCCGCTTCCTGATCGGATCCGGCAAAGCCGAGGAAATCGCCGCCCTCCTCAAAGAGAAAGCGTGCGACGTCCTCATTTTTGACAACGACCTGACTCCCGCCCAGCAGCGCAACTGGGAGGAATTGACCCAAGTCACCGTGGCCGACCGGGAGGAAATCATCCTCGACATCTTCGGCGCGCGCGCCCGGACGCGCGAAGCCCGGCTCCAGGTGGAAGTGGCCCGCATGGAATACTCCCTTCCCCGGCTCACCGGCGCGTGGAGCCACCTGGGTCAGCAGGGAGGCGGCATCGGCGCCAAGGGCGAAGGCGAAAGCCAGCTCGAACAGGACAAGCGGCGCATCCGCGGCCAGATCGACCGCCTCAAGCGCGAACTCGAAGCCGTCCGCCGCTCCCGCGCCACCCAGCGCAAAGACCGCAAGCGCGCCCCCGTGCCCAACGCCGCCATTGTCGGCTACACCAACGTCGGCAAATCCTCCCTCCTGCGGCGGCTCACCGGCGCGGACGTGCTCGTGGAAAACAAACTCTTCGCCACGCTCGACACCACCACCCGCAAAATCGCGCTGCCCAACAAGCAGCCGCTCCTGCTCACCGACACCGTCGGCTTCGTGCGGCGGCTCCCGCACGAGCTGGTGGAATCCTTCAACGCCACGCTGGAGGAAGCGGCCCTTTCCGACTTCATCATCCACGTCCTGGACGCCTCGCAGCCCCGCGTCCTGGAGTTTTACCAGACCACCCTGAGCGTCCTCGCCGACCTCGGCGCGAACACCAAGCAAATGCTCGTGGTCTTCAACAAAACCGACAAAGTCGCCGACCCCGCCATCCTCGCCGGGCTGCGGCGGCATTTCCCCGAAGCCGTCTTCATCTCCATCCAGACCGGCCAGGGCCTCGACACGCTCGTTGCCCGCATCGGCGACTTCGTCAGCAACGGCACGCTCACCGTGGAGCTCCACATCCCGGCCGCGCGCGCCGACCTCCTGGCCCGCATTCACCGCGACGGTGCCGTCCGCAGCCTCGTCTACGAGGGGGAGACCGCCCGCATCGTCGCCACCCTCTCCAAGCGGGCTCTGGAGCCCCTTGCCCCGTTCGTCGTGGAGCCCGCCGCCGTTTAGGTGTTGCGGCTCCCTCCCTTGTAGCCCAAAAATTTCCACCCCGATGCACAAGCACGCCTTTGTCTTCCTTATTGCAGCCCTCCTGCTGCCCTGCAAAACCCAAGGCGCGGATTGCCCCCAGTGGGGCGGCTCGGCGGCCAGGAACATGGTTTCGCCGGAAAAGAATCTGCCCGAAACCTTTGAGCCGGGGCAAAAGAAGGGGGACAGCGTCGATCTGGCCACGGCGAAGAACGTGAAATGGGCGGTGCACACCGGGAACTTCTCGTGCGGGACGCCCGCCATCGCAGGCGGCAAGGTGTTCCAAGGCGCGATGATCAGCGGGAGCGGCGTCCTCAATTGCTTCGACGAAGCGACGGGGAAGCTGCTCTGGCAGTGGATCAAACCGTGCCGTACGGACATGAAGGAAAATCCGGTGGATTTCGCGTTCCGTAGCGTCCCCGGGCAGATGGGCGTCTGCTCAACCCCGACCGTCGAGGGAGACCGGCTCTATTTCGTGGACCACAACGCCAGGGTAGTCTGCCTGGATGTCAATGGCCGCCCGCCCGCACCCGGCGCGACGGTGGGCGAAGCCAGGGAGATCTGGGCTTTTGACATGTATGCGGACAGGAACGTGGGAACGCGCCCCTCCGACTCAACCAACGGCTCGCCGCTGATCGACGGCGATTTGATCTACGTCCCCACCTCCAACGGCGTGGACCGCCTCTATGCGTCGTTGACCAAGGACGCCGCGCGCCAGTGTTTTGCCCCCAAAGCTCCCAACCTCATTGTGCTCGACAAGCGCACCGGGCGCTTTTTGGCCAAGGACACCGCGCCGATCGCCGCCAACATGCTCCACGGGCAATGGTCTTCGCCGTCGATGGGGGTGGTGAACGGGCGCAAGTTGATCTTTTTTGGAGGAGGCGACGGGGTTTGCTATGCCTTCAACGCGCTCGCCAAAGCGCCCGCGGGGCCGGTCACGCTCAAAACGGCATGGTGGGTCAACTGCATCCCGCCCGAATACGATTCATTCACCGGAATGGCCCGGATCGTTCAATACTGCCAGGGCATCGGGTGGCGCCCCGACACCATGAACAAGGGCGACGGAACCTTTGCGGGCCCGAGCCAGATCATCGCCACGCCCGTTTTTGACAACAACCGCGTGTACGTGGCCATCGGGCGCGACCCCTCGCACGGACGCGGACGCGGCGCGCTGGTTTGCGCCGACGCCACCCAAACCGGCGACATCACCAAAACGGGCAAGATTTGGTGCTATCAAGGGCTGGACCGCTCGCTTTCCACGGTCTCCATCGCCGATGGCCTGCTCTACATCGCCGACATCGCCGGGCGGCTGCACTGCCTGGATGCCGAGACCGGCGCGGTGCAGTGGATTTACGAAACCCACAGCCCCATCCTTGCCTCCACCCTGGTCGCAGACGGCAAGATCTATCTGCAAACGGAAAAATATCTGCACATCCTGGCGGCGGGCAAAGAGATGAAGCTCCTGAGCAAAATCAACCTGGGCGCGCCCTCCTGGATCACTCCCGTGGCGGCCAACGGCACCGTCTATATCGCCTCCAAGAATTATCTGTGGGCGGTGAAGCAGTAGGGCTGTTAAGCCCCCGTCCGGGACTCGGCAACCGCCGCCAGCGCCTGGGGCAGGCGGTGCATGGTAATCTGCACCCGCGTCCCGAGCCCCACCCGCCCGAACAGCTCCGCCACGTCGCGCGAGCGCATCCGAATGCAGCCGTAACTGGCCGGGCGGCCGATCTGCCGCTCCACGGGCGTGCCGTGGATGTAAATGCCTCGCTCGTAGGCATTGCGGCTGGACGCTTCCAGGCCGCGCAGCCAGAGAATGCGCGTCACGATTGGGTCGCGGCCCGGCGCATTGGGCCGCAGAATCTCCCCCGTCGGCTGGCGATCCCTAAAAACCGTCCCCAGCGGTCTCCCCTCCCCGATTTTTTGGGCCACCTCCATCCAGCCAACCGGCGTCGCATAGCTCCCAAAGCGGTCCCCCACCCCGTAACGGGAGGTGGAAACCGGGTATTGGGCCACGCATGCCCCGTCTTGCAACACAGCCAGCTTCTGGTCGGGAACGCTGATCAAAAGTGAGAAAGGAGAGCCGGCGCTCGCCGCGAAAGCGGAGGAAAATCCTCCCGGAAAACCGGCAATGAGAAGCCCAACAAGGAAACGAAAACGCATACCTCTCAAGCAAGCAGCCGCCGTACCGGGGATTCCCCGTCGGCGCTCATTTCCGTTTTCCCTCCCGGCTTGGAAAGGAACGCCCTACGCCGCCACGACCTCGTCGCCCGTGCGGGTTTCCCACCGGGGCAGCCATTGGGAAATGGAAGTCCAGGCCACGTAGGAGAATCCGCCCTGGAACAATGCCAGGAAGGGGAGCGAGAACCACTGGCCGTCCAGCGCCGCGCTCACCATGAAGTAGGTGAAGTAGATCGCAAACCCGAGTTCCACAAACGGCAGCGCGCTCTTGAGCGCCGGGTATTTCTTGGGGCTCCAGCGCTGTTTTTTCCGCTCAATGCCGTATTTGGGCGTGCGGGTAAATTCGCTCTGGTGGTTGAAGACGGCTTCCAGCACCGCCTTGGCGTTGCTGACGGACATCCCGATGCCCAGGGCCAGCAGCAACGGCATATAAAGCAACTCTTTCTTCCACCCGCGCGGATTGTTTTCCCGTTGGGCGACGGCGTAAAAGATGATCGCCGAAAGGCAGGCGAAGAGGAACACGGGGATGTCAAAGAGCACCGCCCGCCAAGGCCCGGCCAGCAGCTCGCTGCATTTGGGCGATTCCTGCAAAAGCACGCAGAGGAACACCAGGAGCAGGTAGGCGAAGTTGGAGGTGAGGTGCACGGTGGCTTCCACTTTCACCAGGAGCGGCAGTTGGCTGCGCCAGACGGTGCCGAGGATTTTCTTGCAGGTCTGGATGGAGCCCTTGGTCCAGCGGTGTTGCTGGGAGCGGAACCCGTTCATGTCCACCGGCAGCTCCGCCGGCGTGATCAAGTCCTTGAGGAAAAGGAACTTCCAACCGCCAAGCTGGGAGCGGTAGCTCAGGTCGAGATCTTCGGTCAGCGTGTCGTGCTGCCAGCCGCCAGAGGCAAGGATGCAGGAGCGGCGCCAGAGCCCGCCTGTCCCGTTGAAGTTGATGAAGCGCCCGGCGCGGCTGCGGGCCGTCTGCTCCAGGACGAGGTGGCCGTCCAGGAACATCGCCTGGATATGCGTCAAGAGGGAATAGTCCCGGTTGATATGCCCCCAGCGGCTCTGGACCATGCCCACCTTCGGGTCCGTGAAGTAATGAATCGTATCCAGGAGGAGGTTCGGTTTCGGGACAAAATCGGCATCCAGGATGAGAATGAACTCCCCCTCGCAGGTATGCATGCCGTTCTCCAGCGCGCCCGCCTTGAAGCCGGTCCGGTCGGTGCGGTGAATGTACTCGATGTGGAATCCTTGTTCGCGGAGCTGCTTGACCCCCGATTCCGCCAGCAGGCAGGTTTCGTCGATGGAATCGTCAAGCACCTGGATTTGAAGGAGATCCCGCGGATAATCGAGCGCCGCAACGGCATTGAGAAGCCGCTCGACGACGTACAATTCGTTAAAAACAGGAAGCTGTACCGTCACCTTGGGGAGCGTTTCAAAACGCCCCTGGGGCACGGGAACATCGTTCCGGTGCTTGAGATAGAGATAGAGGATGCAGTAGCGGTGGAAACCGTACAGTGCAAGAACTCCAACCACCAACAAGTAGGATATTGCCAAAAAAATCGCGCCGGAGTCTCCGTGCATAGCTCAAAAAAAAACTTCCAGACAGCCTTTGCCGCTGGAGAGGGCAGAATCATGCCCGAATCGCCCTCCCCGTCAAGTTGTTTCGTCTTTCGGTTACACAGGGGGTTTCCGCATCCCAGATAAAGGGGAGGCGCAGGGCCTTGCGGCTTTGGCGCGGAAGGTTTTTTAGGGCCTGTTAACATACAGGCTCAGATTGGCTAGAGCGTTTTTGGGTTATTTTGTCGCAATGATCTGAGAGCGCCGAGGGTTGATGCGGGGCTTTTTGAGCGCAGCGGCTGTATTTGTAAATACAGCCCAAGCGCAAAAAGACGCACAGCGACTCTCGCCGCCGAAGAGCATACGTCAAAATAAACCGAAACCGCTCTAAAAAGCGTCTTTCTGGTCAGCAGCCCCCGAGGACGCAGGCGAGATTCCGGTCGCCAAAAACATTGTCCACGCGGCCCACCGCCGGCCAGAACTTGTGCTCGCGGCTCCAGGCGCTCGGGAACGCCGCTTGCTCGCGCGGGTAGGGCCGGGCCCAGGCGTCGTTGGCGACGGCCCGCGCCGTGTGGGGAGCGTGCTTGAGCGGGTTCTCCTTGCGGTCGAGCGCGCCGGATTCCACGGCAAGGATTTCCGCGTGAATGGCGATCATCGCGTCGCAGAAGCGGTCCAGCTCCTCCTTCGACTCGCTTTCGGTCGGCTCGACCATCAGCGTTCCCGGGACGGGCCACGACATCGTGGGGGCGTGGAACCCATAGTCGATGAGGCGCTTGGCCACGTCTTCCACGTCGATGCCGGTGCGGTCTTTGAGCCCCCGCAAGTCGAGAATGCACTCGTGGGCGGCGAGGCCGTTTTTGCCGGTATAGAGCACCGGGTAATAGGCGCTCAATCGCCGGGCGATGTAGTTGGCGTTCAAGATGGCGTATTGCGAGGCCCGGGTGAGCCCCTCGCCCCCCATCATGCGCAGATACATCCACGGGATGACGAGGACGGAGGCGCTCCCCCACGGGGCAGAGGCGACCGCCCCGCCGCGTCCCGCGCCGCCGGGCGGCACGACGCTATGGGAGGGGAGGAACGGGGCCAGGTGCGCGGCGACCGCGATGGGCCCGACGCCGGGTCCGCCGCCGCCGTGCGGAATGGCGAAGGTTTTGTGCAGATTGAGGTGGCAGACGTCCGCGCCGATCCGGCCCGGGCTGGTGAGGCCGACCTGGGCGTTCATGTTCGCGCCATCCATATAGAGCTGGCCTCCGGCGGCATGGACGATCTGGCAAATCTCCCGGATCGTCTCCTCAAACACCCCATGGGTGCTCGGGTAGGTCACCATGAGGGCGGCGAGGTGGTCTTTGTGCAGTTCCGCCTTGGCGCGCAGGTCGGCGAGGTCGATCTCGCCCGCCGCGTTGCACGCGATATCGACCACCTTGAACCCGGCCATGGCGGCGCTGGCGGGGTTGGTGCCGTGGGAGGAGTGGGGGATGAGGCAGATGTCCCTGTGCGCTTCCCCCCGGCTGGCGTGGTAGGCCCGAATGGTCAGCAGCCCGGCGTATTCCCCGGCGGCCCCGGCGTTGGGCTGCAGGGAAACGGCGGCCAGCCCGGTGATCTCGGCCAGCCACGTCTCCAGTTGGCGGAAGAGCGCGGCATACCCCCGCGCCTGTTCGGCGGGCGCGAACGGGTGGAGCTTCGCAATGAGCGGCCACGTCAGCGGGAACATCTCGCTGGCGGCGTTGAGCTTCATCGTGCACGAGCCGAGCGAGATCATTGAGGTCGTCAGCGAAAGGTCCTTGGTTTCCAGCCGGTGGAGGTAGCGCATCATCTCCGTCTCGGTGTGATGGCTCTGGAACACCGCTTGCGTCAGGAAGGGGCTCACGCGGGCGAGGCTTTCCGGGAACGCTGCGTCCGCTTCCGCCGCGAGAGCGTTGTCGTCAAAGCCGGCGTCCTTGCCGCCATTGAAGACGGCGAAAAGATCGGCCAGGCTGTCGGTCGTCTCATCCAGGGCGATGGTGATCGTCGCGTCGTCGAGCACGCGCAGGTTGATCTCGCGCGCCTGCGCCAGGGCCACGAGTTCCGCCGCCCTGGGCCCGCCCAAGTTCACGCGGACGGTGTCAAAGAACGGCCCCCGGGCGACCTCCCAGCCGAGCTTGCGCAGCCCGGCCGCGAGCGCCAGGGCAAAGAGGCGGACCCTGCGCGCGATGCGGGTCAGCCCCTCCGGCCCGTGGTACACGGCATACATGGAGGCCATGACGGCAAGGAGCACCTGGGCCGTGCAGATGTTGCTGGTGGCTTTCTCGCGGCGGATATGCTGTTCGCGGGTGCCGAGGGCGAGGCGCAAGGCGCGGTTCCCCTGGGCGTCGCGCGAAACCCCCACCAACCGGCCCGGCATGGAACGCTTGAAAGCGTCGCGGGTGGCGAAGTAGGCGGCGTGCGGCCCGCCGTAGCCCATCGGCACGCCAAAGCGCTGGGTCGTCCCCACGGCCACATCGGCCCCCATCTCCCCCGGCGGCTTGATCAGCGTGAGCGCGAGGAGATCGGCGGCCACGATGGCGAGCGCCCCGTGCGCGTGCGCCTTGGCGATGAGCGCCTCGGGCTCCGCGATGGTCCCATCCGTGCCGGGCACTTGCAGCAGCACGGCAAACGTCTTTTCCGCAAAATCGCAAGCCTCCGCATCCCCCACCACCACCTGGATGCCCAGCGCCTGGGCCCGGGTCTGGACGACGGCCACCGTCTGCGGGTGGCATTGGCTGGAAACGAAGAGCGTGTTGGCCGCCGCGTCTTTGCGGAGCGCGCGGCACATGGCCACCGCCTCGGCCGCCGCTGTCCCCTCGTCCAAGAGCGAGGCGTTCGCAATGTCCAGGCCGGTCAGGCTCACGATCATGGTCTGGAAATTGAGGAGCGCCTCAAGCCGCCCCTGCGAAACCTCCGCCTGGTAGGGGGTGTAAGCGGTGTACCAGCCGGGATTGCAAAGAACGTTGCGCTGGATCACCGGCGGGGTGATGCAATCAGAATACCCCATGCCGATGTGGGAGCGGAAAAAGCGGTTGCCCGCGCCGATCATCGCGCGCAGTTCATCCAGCGCCGCGTGCTCGCTTTGGGCGGGGGGGAGGCGGAGCGGTTCCGCCAACCGGATCGCGGCGGGCACGGCGGCATTTGTGAGCGCCTCCAGGGAATCGTAGCCGACTGCGGCGAGCATTTGCGCCATCTCCTGCGGGTTGGAGCCGAGGTGGCGGCGCGCGAAAACGTCGGCGGGTTCCAGAATGGAGGAGAGAGAATCGGATGAAGAAAGACCGGACATCCGGGCAGGTTAAATAGCGGGGGAGTCAAATCAATCCAAAACCCCCGGAGCCGCCCAGGTAAACACCTGGCCATACTTGTCCGACGATTCCACCCTGTAGCCAATCGACAGGAACAGCTTGTCCAATTCATGACAGGTAAGCGCTCCGTCCTTCATCGGATGGTTGCTCTCGATGGAGAAGCGTATGGGCGTGCGTTTCAGGAATTCCAGCGCCGCCCGGACCACGCCCGTTTCTGCGCCCTCGATATCCATCTTGATAAAATCCGGCGCGCACCCGAGTCGCGCGCAGCATTCTTCCAGCGTGAACATCTGGACTTCCTTGAGGGAGCCGGTGCCCGGGTAAAGCGCGAGATCGGCCAGTCCGGCCGTGGTAGTGCCGTCCATATGGAACAGCACCTTGCCATTCCGGGCGCCGATGGCCCAGTCAAGCACCGTGACGTTTTCCAGCCCGAGCCGCCGGACATTTTCCAGAAGATAATGGCGATTGATGTCGTCGGGTTCGAAAGCATAGACTTTCCCCTCGGGGCCGACTTCCCGGGATAAGAAACAGGCAGTCAGGCCTGCGTTTGCGCCCACGTCAAAGACGGTCATGCCTTCCCGGAGCTTGAATTGGTGCAGATAGGCGTCCATCGACTCATCTTCCGGGATTCCCGGGCAAACCAATTCCAATCCCGACGGCAAATACCGATGCGCGCCGGGCTTGGAAAAATCCAGCAGCATTTCCTCGCCGCCCGGCTTCGAGGCGATCGTATGGAAGTAATGGTCAAATTCCTGCTCAATCATCGGCACAAGTAAATAGTGCTCGTGTCTTACCAAGATTGCCCGGGGATTTTTTGCGATCTTGATGCCGTTGGGGAGAAAGGTGATCCGATAGTGATGGAGACGTCCATGCAGAGTTAGCGCGAGCTTCACGAGCGGATTATCCGGCCCAAGGGAAACCAGCCATTCCTTGATCCGCTGACTTTTCGAATACAACTTTTTGCGTCCCCCGCAGACTGCCTTCATGCTTTTGCTCCTAGTACCTTGTAACAAGGAAAATGGCGCA
>SESA01000451.1_pt1 | contig 26462 bp, 18 predicted proteins | sample 3171451 | NCBI WGS metagenome assembly SESA01 (sample SAMN06051862, study PRJNA518727) | freshwater metagenome | biome: subpolar coniferous forest; feature: holomictic lake; material: water; isolation source: holomictic Lake 227, 8 m depth | place: Canada: near Kenora, Ontario | collected...
TGAGAGATTTCTCAATCCCGACCGTATTTCACTTCCGGATATCGATATTGATTTTGACGAGGACGGCAGGGACAGGGTACTGAAGTGGGTTGTAAATAAATACGGGCATGATAAAGTGGCCCAGGTAATTACCTTTGGAACCATGGCTGCAAAGGGTGCCATCAGGGATGTGGGCCGTGTGCACAGGTTACCGATCGACCAGGTAAACATACTCACCAAACTGATCCCCTCGAAACCCGGAATTACACTCCGGGCAGCATATGAGGAAGTCCCCGAACTGAAAGCGGCGAAGCTCTCATCGAACAAACTCATTGCCGACACACTGAAATATGCCGAGGAACTCGAAGGTTCCATTCGACAGACCGGCTTGCATGCATGCGGGATAATCATCGGCCGGGATGACCTTACTCTTCATATTCCTGTTGCCATCAGTAAGGAATCTGAACTGCTGGTCACCCAGTTTGACGGAGATTATATAGAGAAGGTGGGCATGCTCAAGATGGACTTCCTTGGTCTAAAGACCCTGGCTATCATTAAAGATGCAGTACACAATATAAAACTCTCAAAAGAAGAGGATCTTGATATTGAAAACATTCCCTTCGACGATCCCCTGACCTATGAACTTTTCAGCGTTGGCAAAACCACAGGCATCTTCCAGTTTGAGTCGGACGGCATGAAAAAATATCTCAGGGAGCTGAAGCCCAACCAGATCGAAGATCTCATCGCCATGAACGCCCTGTATCGTCCGGGTCCTATGGAATACATTCCCAGATTCATTAACCGAAAGCATGGCAGGGAAAAGATCGAGTATGACATTCCCGCCATGGAAAAGTTTCTGAAGGACACATACGGCATCACCGTCTACCAGGAGCAGGTGATGCTTCTTTCACAGGAGCTGGCGGGTTTCACCAAGGGTGAAGCCGACCTGCTGAGAAAAGCCATGGGTAAAAAGATCGAAGAGCTAATGAACAAGCTGAAGCCAAAGTTCTTCGAAGGCTGCAAGAAAAACGGGATCCGCGAGGATACGGTGACGAAGATATGGAAGGACTGGGAGGCGTTTGCGAATTACGCATTCAACAAGTCCCATTCGACCTGTTATGCCTATGTTGCTTTCAGGCAGGCCTACCTCAAAGCCCATTACCCTGCAGAGTTCATGGCGGCTGTCCTGAGCAGGAACCTGACCGATCTGAAAGAGATCACCTTGTTCCTTGATGAATGCAAGAGGATGGGTATTTCGGTGCTGGGCCCCGATGTGAACGAGAGTGAACACAAGTTCACCCCGAACCGGAGAGGGGAGATCCGTTTCGGCATGGCCGGTATTAAAAATGTTGGGGAGGCAGCCGTAATGGCCATCACGGAAGAAAGGAAAAAGAACGGGCCGTTTACCAGTATTTTTGATTTCACACGGCGGATATCATCTCACCATATAAACAAACGTTGTATGGAAGCTCTCGCCAGGGCCGGGGCTTTTGACTGTTTTGAAGGTACTCACCGGGCCCAGCTTTTCCATAAAGAGAATGGTGACGAAACGACATTCCTTGAAAGCGTTCTCAGGCATGCAACCGATTTTCACTCCAGGCAGGCAAGCTCCCAGCAGTCCCTCTTTGGCGAAGCCGAAGTTGTTGAAATGGTTGACCTGAAACTGCCCGATTGCCCGCCCTGGTCGAGAAGGGAACAGCTCCGCTATGAAAAGGAGATCACCGGGTTTTATATGAGCGGACATCCGCTCGACGAATTCAAGCTTGAGATCGGGCATTTCTGCAACGTTACAACCGAGCAGCTTAAATCAGACCTGCGCCCTTTTAAAGGGAAGGAAGTTTCCTTTGCCGGTACAGTGATTGCTGTTACCCATAAAGTGGGCAAGAACGGAAAGCCTTTCGGCTCCTTCGTGATCGAGGATTATACAGATTTCGTTTCGGTTTCCCTCTTTTCAGAAGACTACCTTAGGTTCAAACACCTGATGGAAGAAGGCCAGCATGTGTTCATAAAACTTAAGATCGAACCACGATACGACAACCCCGACCAGCTCAACCTCAGAGTACAGCATGTGTCGCTTCTTGCTGAAGTCCTGGAGAAGAATTCAAAAATGCTTATCCTTACCTTCCCTGTTTCTGAACTGAATGATGGCACAGTTGAACTGGTGTATCAGCTTGTGAAAAAGCATAAAGGGAAATGCCAGCTGAGAATACGGGTTTTCGACCCGGAAGAATCCATTAGCATCGATCTGCCATCGAAAAAATTCAGGGTCAATGCAAAGGAAATTGTCAATTCACTGATGGATTTCCCGGGGATCAGCTACCAACTGTCAGAATAAATGGAAATGATTTACTAATTTTGCATAAAACTAAGGCTTATGTTTGAAACTTTTACTGATGCGAATTTCGCCGAAAAGGTTGAGAAATCGGATAAACTTGTTGTTGTTGACCTTTCCGCCGAGTGGTGCGGACCATGCAGGATGGTAGGTCCTATCATTCACGAACTTGCTGCCGAATATGAGGGAAGAATTGTCGCAGGTGAACTTAATGTTGATGAAAATCCAGCCACAACTGCCAAATTCAGGATCCGTAACATACCCACTGTCCTTTTCATAAAGAATGGGGAAGTAGTTGACAAGCAGGTAGGTGCAGTCCCCAAGGCAAATTATAAAAACCTGGTAGAAAAATACATTTAGTTTGCCCGTTCTCGATCAATCCCAATTTGAGCAGTACTCCTCCCTGGAACTACTTGCCAGGCAGGTTGTTGAAGGTTTTATAACTGGTCTTCATAAAAGCCCGTTTCATGGTTTTTCTGTAGAGTTTGCCGAGCACAGGCTGTACAATTCGGGTGAATCAATCCGTAACATAGACTGGAAACTTTACGGGCGAAGTGACCGTTTATATGTAAAGAGGTTTGAAGAAGAGACGAACCTTCGCTGCCAGGTATTTATTGACAACTCATCTTCGATGTATTATCCGGTTATCAGCAAACCTGATATCAACTCTCCCAATAAAATCACGTTTTCGGTTTACCTCACGGCGGCCCTGCTTTACCTGCTCAGAAGGCAAAGAGATGCTGCAGGATTAAGCATTTTCTCTGATTCCGTGGAACTTCAGACCCAGTGCAAATCGAGTTCTGTTCACTATAAGTTCCTTTACCAGGAACTCGAGAAACTTCTGCATCCCATACCATCCGAAATAAAACGAAAAACCGCACTGGCAAAGGTGATTCATGAGCTCGCCGAACGCATCCACCGCCGGTCGCTGGTGCTGATCTTCAGCGATATGTTTGAGAATTCCGACGAAACCGAAGAACTTTTCTCAGCGCTTCAGCATCTCAGGCATTGCCGGCATGAGGTCATTTTGTTTCACGTTGTGGATAAGAAGAAAGAGATAGGATTTGAATTTGAGAACCGTCCGTATAAATTTATCGATATGGAATCGGGTCAGGAACTGAAGCTGTTTCCCGAAGAAGTGAAGAAACAATACCTCGCCAGCATTGAGATGTTCAGAAAGGACCTGGTCCTGAGATGCGGACAATACAATATTGACTTTGTTGAGACTGATATCAATCAATCATTCCACCAGGTTCTTCTGCCATACCTGGTTAAAAGAAGCAGGTTGTATTAGGGAGCCGCTTCCCTGTTTTTTTCCTACCTTTGCGCCCAATTTGCAAATAACTCAGCATGGAAATTGCTTCAAAATACGACCCGTCCAGTGTCGAAGAAAAATGGTATAGTTTCTGGATGGACAAGAAACTGTTCAGGTCTGTTCCCGATCACAGGGAACCCTATTGTATAGTGATCCCTCCGCCAAATGTGACAGGTGTTCTGCATATGGGACATATGCTTAACAATACGATTCAGGATATACTTGTGCGCAGGGCCAGGATGCTTGGGAAAAATGCCTGTTGGGTGCCAGGTACTGATCACGCTTCCATAGCCACTGAAGCCAAGGTAGTGGCAAAACTGAAAGAGCAGGGGATCGACAAAGCCAGCCTCAGCCGTGAGGAATTTCTGCGTCATGCATGGGAATGGAAGGAGAAACACGGAGGTATCATCCTTGAGCAGTTAAAGAAACTGGGGGCCTCATGTGACTGGGATCGCACATGTTTTACAATGGATGAACCGAGGTACGAGTCTGTCACCAAAGTGTTCATCGACCTTTATACCAAAGGGCTGATTTACCGCGGAGCACGTATGATCAACTGGGACCCGAAAGCTCTTACAGCTGTTTCGGATGAGGAAGTCATTTATAAGGAAGTCAAATCGAAGTTATATTTTGTAAGATACAGAGTCGAAGGCAACGATGATGAATGGATCACCATAGCCACAACACGCCCTGAGACTATCCTTGGAGATACGGCAATCTGTGTTCATCCTGAAGATGAGCGTTACCGTCATCTGAAAGGGAAGCGCATTCTTGTACCCCTTATCGGAAGGCCTGTACCAATGATTTTTGACGAGTATGTCGACAGGGAGTTTGGTACCGGGGCGCTTAAAGTTACTCCGGCCCACGATATTAACGATTATAATCTCGGGCTTAAGTATAAGCTTGAAGTGGTTGATACTTTTAATGCCGACGGCACCCTGAGTGAGGCTGCGCAGTTGTATGTAGGAGAGAACCGGTTTAAAGTAAGGTCAAAGATCGTAAAAGACCTTGAAGCTGCAGGCCATATCGTTAAAATCGAGGATTACACAAACAAGATCGGCTATTCTGAGAGGACCGATGAAGTTATAGAACCAAGAATCTCGGTTCAGTGGTTCATGAATATGAAAGAGATGGCTGCTTCGGCACTGGAAGTAGTTGAAAATGATACGGTGAAATTTCATCCTCCCAAGTACAAGAATATGTACAGGCACTGGATGGAGAATGTAAATGACTGGTGTATCTCAAGGCAGCTGCTCTGGGGACACCGGATACCTGCATGGTATCTTCCCGATGGCAGCTTTGTGGTAGCAAAGACGCGGGAAGAAGCTTTTGAAATCGTGAGATCCGGGATGCAGGATGCAGGAAGCATGATCCAGGCTGAAGAGCTTAAGCAGGATGAAGACGTGATGGATACCTGGTTCTCTTCCTGGCTATGGCCGATATCGGTATTTGACGGAATCAGGGATCCTGATAACAAGGATATCAATTATTATTATCCTACCATGGACCTGGTTACGGCTCCTGAGATCATCTTTTTCTGGGTAGCCAGGATGATCATGGCCGGACTGATGTACCGGAAAGACGTTCCTTTCAGAAATGTTTATTTCACAGGGATTGTGCGTGACAAGCAGGGAAGGAAAATGTCAAAATCACTCGGCAATTCTCCCGAACCTATTGAACTTATAGGCCGTTACGGAGCTGATGCAGTGAGGATGGGGATGCTGCTATGTTCGCCGGCAGGGAATGATTTGTTATATGACGACAGCCTGGTAGAGCAGGGAAGGAATTTCTGCAATAAAGTGTGGAATGCTATGCGGCTTGTAAAAGGCTGGGAAATTGATCCCGGGCTTAAGCAGTCTGATTCTGATAAAATCTCTGTTGAATGGTTCGATTCTGTTTTAAATGCTGCCCTTGCCGACATCAATGAGCAGTTCAGCAGGTACAGGCTTTCAGAGGCTCTGAAAGACGTTTATAAATTGGTATGGGATGATTTCTGCGCCTGGTATCTGGAAATGATCAAGCCTGCCTACCAGCAACCAACCGATGCCGAAACGTATAAAGCCACACTTGACTTTTTTGAAAAACTGATCCGTTTAATGCATCCTTTTATGCCCTTCCTTACCGAAGAGATCTACCATGTACTGCATAATTCGGGAGATGAATCTATCATGCTGACCAGCATGCCGGAACCTGGCAGCACAAATGATGCTCTGTTAAAGGAATTCAGTTTCGTGAAGGAACTGGTAATGTGTGTAAGAGGGGTTCGTTCAGCTCAGAACATCCTCCAGAAGGAACAGATCCAGGTATTCATCCGCAGTGAAAAAAACGCTTCAGCATCCACCCATTTTGATGAAGTAGTGATCAGGCTTTGCAACCTGAAGGACATGATTTATTCTCAGGAAAAACCTGCGGATTCGATAAGCTTTATTGTAGGAACCACAGAGTGCTTTATCCCCCTGATCAAAAAAATCAATGTTGAAGAGGAACTCAGCAAGGCTGCCGAAGAGCTCGATTACCAGAGAGGTTTCATGGTATCTATCATGAAGAAGCTTGATAATGCGAGCTTCGTTAACAATGCCCCGGCTAAAGTCGTTGAGGCGGAGAAAAAGAAAAAGGCCGACGCTGAGGCCAGGATTGTTGTTCTGGAGGATCAGATCCGCTCTCTTAAACGGTAGGAATTTCAGTTTCCTGAGTTGCAGTCTGTTTTAAAAGACTTCTGCCCGGGATTGCAAGATAGACCATTTCGGCAATATCCCTGACTTCGGTTTTTGAATGCTTTGAAAACGTTTTCTTGCATAAAGGGCAGGAAGTAACCAGTATGTCGGGTTGGTTTGCCAGCAGTATGCCAAGGGCGTTTTTTGTAATCCTGTCCTTGTCCTGAACCGACACATTCATCAGCCCCAGGCTTCCACCGCAGCAGAGAGAATCAGCACATTCATTTTTTATAGAAGCCAGGTTGGAAATTTTGCTTAATAATTCCCTGGGCGCCTCATAGACTCCCGAGCCTCTGCCAAGATCGCATGGATCGTGATATACAACTTTACGATGCTGGCTCTGCAGGGCTATTTTCCCTCCCCTTACAAGTTCAAGAATATATTGCGAATGATGCTGTATCCTGATGGGCAGGTTGTATTCTTCCCTGAACACTTTATAACAGATAGGGCAGGAGGTGACAAGTGTTTTTGCCCTGGTCTGGCGGATGAGGGTTTTATTGAACTCCATCAGTTCGGAGGCTTGTTTGTCCTTACCAGCCAGCATCAGCGGCCTTCCGCAGCAAATGCTTCCATCGCGATCGAGAAACATGAAGTTAATCCCGGCCTCTTTTAAAATGCCCTGAACGGCAATAGGAATCGACGGTGTAAGATGCGACATGCAGCCGGCAAAATAGACAACGTCGGCAAAACCCGGGTGGCCTGAGGCAAGATAGGAGAAGTCGGAAATCTGTCCCGAACAAATCTCCCGGCGTTTTATAAGCCTCAGAGAATCAAGGTTGATTCCAACCGGACAGGCTTCCTGGCAACGTCCGCAGACCATGCAGGTCAGGGCTGTGCTTTCGGGGATATACTGTTCCCTTTGACCCCTTATAAAATAAACACCCTGGATGTTACTGATCCCGGCAGCAGTGTTGAGCTGGCAAGCATCGATACAGACGCCGCAGCGCGAACAGGAGTGCGCTTCCAGGTCGGAAAAACTTGAACCCCATTTTTTAGGCTGAATCCCGCAATGCCTGAACACAATGAGCAGAAGCTCCGAAGGGATATGCATATAACGGGAATAAGGCAGCATAATAAAGAATAACCCAAGCACCAGCGAATATGACCACCAGAAGAAATACGCGACCAGGTCTGAAGTTACAGGGGTGATTGCAACCAGGACGTTCCCGAGATTCTGTGTCAGGAAGCCTCCGCCTCCGCCAAAATAACCTGCGGTATAACTCTCGGCCAGGAGGCGCATTGGAAAGATCATCCACAAACAGGAGAGCGCAACCCTGTCGAAAAGGGTGTGGCTGGTGGTACTCTTCATCCCGAACCACTTCGACTGCTTTCGTTTGATCAGTGCCAAAACCAATCCGCTGAGCACAAACAGCAGAAGGAAGTCCATGAGAAACCTGAAAAATGCAGGTACGGTGAAGATCTCGAAAAACAGGACCAGGCGGTCGTGTATGAAGAATTTCAGGAAGATCGGGTAATACGGCGCATTAATATAGGCGCCGTGATAGATCCTCGACTCGAGATTTCCCATAACGATCAGCAGGAACCATCCCAGGGCAAAACTCATATGCATGTATCCAAGCAAAGGATTGCGTTTCCATAGCTTGCGATGGATCAGTCCTTCCAGGAAGATCTCCTTCAGGGATGCCAGGATTTTTGAGGGGTTGCGGATCCCTGTGGCGAGCTTTACCTTGTCAACGGCGGGGAGGGCTTTAATCCACCGGTAATAATGCATTACAATGCTGTAGACTACATAGACCAGTCCGAGGCTGAAGGGTAAAACGAATAAGTTGAACTTTATCATCCTAATTGTTCAATAGCCCGGTTAATTGCCAGGATAAGATTCCTGAGGTTTACTCCTCTTGGGCATACCAGTTGGCATTTTCCGCAAAACATGCATTTCTTGAGTTCGGCTTTAATGGAGTCGGTGTTTCCCCTGCGGATCGAGGTATGCAGCTTCCGGATGTTAAAATCTGTAAACCGGACCGCCGAGCAGGCAGAGGTGCAGCTTCCGCATCCGATACAAACATTCATTGATGGTTCCAGTAAATTCACGAGTTTCAGGTACCTGAAATCGCCACGGTCGAAATCCATCTGCCGGTCTCTGACAATATTATATCCGAAATCAATCATTTACAAGGGATCTGGATTTTAAATAACCTGCAATCTGCATTGCTGCAGCTCTTGCATCAGCGATTGCTTCTGAGATCGATGATGGGCCCTTAAGCGCACCGGCCAGGAAAAGTCCGGGTAAGCTGGTCGAATTATTCTTCACATGGCTGTCGGCTGAACTCACAAACCCGTCACATCCCCTTTCAAGACCAAGCATATCCACCAGGCTGGCACTGCGTGAGGAAGGCACAAACCCCGCAAGCAGAATAAGAAGGTCGACAGTCATTTTAAGTGGTTTTCCACTGAGGGTATCTTCGGTCTTTACTACGATCGAACCATCCGGATTTTCTGCACATTCCGACAGGCGTCCGCGGATAAAGCTGACTCCCCATTTCTGCTGGGCTTCATAATACAGCTCTTCAAAATACCGGTCAAACATCCGAAGGTCCATATAAAAATTAAAAACGGCTGATGACGGGTACATCTCCTTGAGTTCAATAGCCTGTTTAACACCAGTGACACAGCAAACCTTTGAGCAATAGAGGTTACCGACTTTCTCATCCCTTGAGCCCACACAATGAACGATGCCGATCCTCGAGGGGATTTTTCCTTCAGATGTAAGGATGCCTCCGCCCGATTTGAATTTTTTTTCAAGTTCGGCGGATGTGATCACGTTATTGTAGATGCCGTACCCGTATTCCTCTTTTTTTCTTGCTTCGAAGAGGTCGAATCCGGTGGCAAGGAGCAGGGCGCGGGAGGTGTATTGGGGGTTAGGGGTTGGGGATTGGGGATTGGGGGTTAGGGATTGGGGATCTTGCATCCTGTATCCTGCATCTTGCATCCTGTATCCTGCATCTTGCATCCTGTATCCTGCATCCTGTATCCCGGATCCTGCATCCTGCATCCCGGATCCTGCATCCTGCATCCAGGGCCCTTTGTCAGGCAGTGATGTGCTCACCGTAAAACCTTCCCCCGTCCTGGTAATCCCAGTTACATTAATCCCGGTAACGACCTTAACATTTTTCATTCCCTCAGCGATGAAGTCAAGGACTTCCGAGGCTTTTTTCCGGTCGGGGAAGAGGCGGTCCCAGTTGGCAACATGCCCACCGGTAATGTTTTCCCTTTCAATAAGTGTTACATTATATCCCTGCTGGGCAAGAATACCTGCGGCTGTCATTCCTGATATCCCACCGCCAACAACAATTACAGAATTATTCATATCAATAGAATTTCAGGAATGCAGGGGCTTTGGGTTTGCCAAGCTGATTGCCATCCCGGTCAAGGAATTTACGTTCAGGGTCATATGGAATGCCGATTTTATCAAGAAGGGGTTCCACCGGGACCTGGTGGACCTGCAGGCCCAGATCCCAGGGATCATATCCGAGGATCAGTCCGGCGAGCTCTTCATATGTCATTACAGGAATGCCCTGACCGTTCTCACCGTATGTTGTTCCTTCCATTTCTGAGATGGTATACTGCCAGCGGTCGAGGAACATAGGGCAACCCGGACAGTTGGTAAGGATCAGCTCAGGTTTATAGGGTTTCATTGAATCGAATTTCTTTTTTGAGGCTGAGACAGAATAGCCCCTGTTGGCTTTCACCAGGTATTGCCTGAATCCGAAGCCACAACAATGCCTGCGTTCAGGATAGTCTATCACTTCCCCTCCCCAGTCCTCGATCATGCCCACCAGGACATAGGGATATTCGGCACCGCCAACACCTTTGCTCGGGAACATCCTGGAATAATGGCAGCCGATATGTTCAACCACCCTGATGGGATTCCCGGTTACATGGTTTACAAGCCTGTATTTCGCGGCATTCAGGATCTCCTTCCTCAGCCTGAAGGTGACATCACTGGCATGGGCCAGGTTCCTGGGTTTTTTAAATTCACGGCCGGTTGCATTGCGGAGGTGCTGCCTCACTTTTTCCTCTATTTCCGGGGAATGATGCCATGTTTCGAGAACTTCGGTATAAAGGCCGAAACTGGTGATGCAGGATGTGACAAAATTTTCGTAACCAGACTCTGTCATCAGCGCAAACTGCCTGGCAACCATAGTCATGGCAGTTTCAAACGGGACAATGTCAGAATGGTAGCCAATACCCGAACAAGTTGTATGTGAAGGATTCTCATACACATTCCGCCCCATTTCCTTCATGTAGCGCAGAAAGGTCTTCTCGGCGCCGGGAAAAAAGTTCTGTCTTACACAGCTTCTTACGTAGAAGTAGTTATCGTCGGCAATCTCTTTCTGGTATTCATCCCAGATCAGGCGTTTCCCTTCCTGCTTCATGGTGCGCTGGTATGATCTTTATTAACTGAGGTATAGATATGCCTGATGTAATCATTTTGCATGCTGTCGTCAAGTTGCATCCCCATCTCTTCGGCTTTCTGCTTCGAGAATTCTTCGATCTTCCTGAATCTTTCAGTAGCCCCTGTCTCGTCAAAGATTTTTTTTATCTCATCGAGATCTTCTGATGGAATCGCCCTCAGAACACCTGGGCCTGCTTTCTGGTAATTAGCGCCAAGCCGCTCCATAACCTTTTCAAGATTCTTAAATTCCCATTCCCAGATAGGGCCCTGTTCGGGATGGTTTTCGGGTGTAATCTGGGAAGGATAGAGGCAGTATCCGTATTCGAGGATCCAATGCCCAACAGTTCGTTTTATTGCAAGCTGCTGTCTTCCTTTCTCCGATTCTACAAAAAAGCCCATTTCCTGGGATAAGGAACGGAGTGCTGTTATAAGAAGGCCGGGAGCATTGTTCCTGGGGCAACGGGTGACGCACGACATGCATTCTCCGCAGTACCAGATGGTATCGCTTTTAAGAAGTTCTTCTATTTTTTCATCATCCCTGGTCTGAAGAATATCGACCAGGATGCGGGGCTGGTAATTGTAAAATTCTGCAGCAGGGCATATGGCAGTACAGGTTCCGCAGTTAAGGCACGCTTTCAGCCCTTCAACGAAACGTATGTCCTTCCTGAGTTTGTCATATAATGCTCCCATAGATGGCAAAGGTAGTAAAAAGGATTATTTGAGCGTGAAGACATAACTTAGAAGGTCGGAACCCATTTGCAAGGCCTTGAGCCTTGTTGCCTCGCTGTCGTGATGCACTTCCGGGTCTTCCCATCCATCGCCGAGGTCGCATTCATAAGAATAGAAAACAACAAGCCGGCCTTCCCATACGAGGCCGAATCCCTGGGCTGGTTTGTTGTCATGCTCATGTATTTTTGGCAATCCCGAAGGAAAATCAAATTTCTGGTGATACACGGGATGATTGAAGGGTAACTCAACAAGCTCGAGTTCGGGGAAGATCTTCTTAAGCTGGGGGCGGATGTACTGATCCAGTCCGTAGTTGTCGTCAATATGCAGAAACCCTCCGGCGATAAGATATTTCCTGAGATTAGCTGCTTCCTGGTCGTTGAACACCACGTTGCCATGACCTGTCATGTGCACGAACGGGTAATTTATTATTTCGGAATTTCCTGCATCAACCGTGGCGATATCCTCGCTGATGTTTGTCCCGATATTCTTATTGGCAAATTTCACAAGGTTGGGGAGTGAGGTAGGATTAGCATACCAGTCACCGCCTCCGTTATATTTTAGCAAAGCAATCTGGTAGGTTGCCGGAGAAAAGGAAATACAGGACAAAGAGATCAGGATCAGCAGAAAGGCTTTATTCCTGACGAAAGCTGTTGAAAAAAATATGTTATTTAAGAAATTCACATCCGGTTGATAAGGTTGATAACAGCAGTCACATAAATGCCGGCAGTTTCGGTTCTGAGCCTGCTTTCGCCGAGACTCACCGGCTCAAACCCCTGTCTTATGGCCGATTGGAGCTCAGTCTCTGAAAAATCGCCTTCTGGCCCGATCAAAACGAGAACATCCTCCCCTTTAGTATAAATATTCTGTATTTCCTTATCTGCCGTGGCTGTGCAGCTGGCAATCAGCTTCGCCCCGTGGCTCTTTTTCTCAATTAGTTCATTAAATGATATGCCCTGGTTCAATACTGGCAGCGTGGTTTTGAGTGATTGTTTTACAGCTGAGATCAGGATCTTATGAAGTCTCACAGGGTTTATCCTGTTTCTTTCAGAGTGGGCACAAAACATCGGACTAATCTCTTGTATGCCGAGTTCCACGGCTTTCTCAAGGAACCATTCAAAGCGGTCGGAGTTTTTTGTCGGGGCGATTGCCAGATGCAACCTGAACCCTGTTTCGTGTTCACTCTCCCTGACTTCAATTACCGAGGCGGTTACTATTCCTCCCGCCAGGTCACTTATGCATGCTTTATAGAGTTTCCCTTTGCCGTCAGTTACATGGATGATATCATCCTTTCCCAGCCTGAGAACTTTTATACAATGTCTTGATTCGTCGGGGTCGAGACGGATCAGGCTTCCTTCAATTGAATTGCTGAAAAATAAATTCATCTGTGCTAGTTTATAACCAGCTTCCCGACCCTTGTTGAATTTTTACCATTCAGGTGCAGGATATAAACTCCCTTTGCAAGCCGGCTGAGGTCAAACGTCTCCTTCATTGAATGACTGCTTTCGGGAATATGTTTTCTGAAGACCTCAATGCCTTCACCAGAAACGATTGTCATTTCCTGGGCTTCCCGGCACTGGCTGCATTCAAGCGTAAAGAGTCCGTGTGAAGGGTTCGGATAAATGCATATGCCGTCAAGATCAAGAGCCTGTTCAGCAATACCCACTTCCCCCTGGATTATGATGTCGGAAAGGTACAGGTTGTTGCCGTTCCTGTTGAATGATTCAAACATGATTTTAACATTGTCTTTGCCTAAATAGTTATCGAGATTGATTGAATAGCAGTTTACTCCGTATGAGCCGCTGCACCAGTCAAGGGAACTCTGTGGAACAAAGGCATCGTTCGTAGGAGCAGCTGTGACAAATTTCAAAGGGGTACCATCAGGACCCATGGCCAATAACCTGGTCCATGTTTGTCCGCAGTCCTCTGAAATCTTTACAATAAGTGAGTCTTTGATGGGGACACGCTGGGCATATGCATGCCTGAAGCTCAATACAACAGGGAGAAATGTTTGTATTCTGAAAGGCGGACTGATCAGCTGGTCTCTTTTATTGACGGATGTGTAATTGTAGAGGTTCATCCAGACTGATTTGCCGTTGCCGGCAATTCCCGGAACGCTGATGGTGTCCCATGTTACATCGGCATCAGGATTTACAACGCTCCAGTAATGCTGACCCAGTCCCTCGCTGAAGGTTTCAGTAAACGGGGTACCATATCCGCCGTTAAGTATATAAGAAGATTTTGTAATGGAACTCTGGCCATTGTTATTGGTTGCAGAAAGCTTGACATCGTAAGGGCCGAGATTGTTGAACAATACTAATGGGTTCGGGTCGTTCTTTGTTGTTCCATTGACGTATGTGACGGCATCCGGAGTAAAGGACCACGCCCAGGAGCTCGGGCAATTCTCAGTAAGATCGGTGAACTTCACGGTATCCCCGATACAAAGTGCAAGTTTGTTTGCAGTGAAATTAACAGCCGGTAAAAGGCTGCCACTGACGGTAATGTAGTTGGTCTTTGTCACGCTGTCCTGTGAAAAAGCATTCCAGCACTTCAGTTTGACAAGGTAGTTTCCGGCGGTGTTGTAGGTGATGCCTGAGGGATTTCTCTCTGAAGATGAAGCGGGATTTCCTCCCTGGAAGGTCCATTGCCAATTCGTTGGAACACCAACTGAAAGGTCTGAAAAATTAACGGAACAGGCGGTAGGGATCAGGCTGCGGTCTGATGAGAAATTGGCGGTGACAGGGGCATGATACATATCGGAACCCCATAAGCCTCTGCCGTAGGAAGATGCCTTGATCACATCCTGGGATATTGAATCGTTATCGTAAAAGATCTCCAGCTCTGTGATCCTTCCGTTTGCAGGCAAGCCTTCACTGAAAGGAATCCATCCGCCAGTAAATTTGTCGGAATAATAAACCCCCGCATCTGTTCCAAGATAAAGGCCATCATTGGAGTTTTTGTAATATACTACTGAATTGATATGAATTGCAGGCAGGTTGCCCGAAATATCGGTCCATGAGGTTCCCTTGGTTACAGATTTGTAAATCTTGTTTCCAACCGACATATATACGATGTTGGGGTCTGAAGGATGAGTGGCGATGGAAGTTATGAGTGCCGAAGCAGGCTGGTAGGGGGTCAGGTTAGTCCAGGTTGGATTGGCATCGAGGCAGTTGTCGGAACGGAAAAGTTTATAGTCGGAACGAGCAGCAAAAAGAACGTTGCTGTCGGCTGAGGAGTGTTCAAGTACTGCAAGGTCGCTGCCGTTATTTCCTGCAAGGTTGTCCGATATTTTGACAAAGTTTACAGGCGCTCCAGGAAGGACGTTATTGGCCCTCCATATATTTTTATAACCGACAAACATTCTCCGGTGATTTGATTTGCTTAGGATGAAAGGTGTAACCCAGGCCCCGCTTTCAGTGATCCCGTTGATCCCGTTACCGGCAATATGGACTTCGGAACCGTTATTGAATTTGCGGTAGAGGTCACCATAATACGTCGAATGATAAGTGTATGAGGCATTGGTGTAATCGATGGCACATTCCATGCCGTCTCCTCCTCCTGTCGCAAGCCAGCCTGTTGAAGTATAGGTGTAAGTACCGTTGTCCTGGAAGCCGTTAATGACTTTTTCCTTGACAGTCTGGGCAACGCCGAGCTTATAAATCTGGCCTATGGTCATGGTCTCGGAGAAATAAGACCATGAAGTGCCTCCGTTTGTTGTGCCGAAAAGCCCGCCGTCGTTGCAGGCATAGAGGTTCCCGTTTACGGGGGAGTAAGCTAAATAATGACAGTCGGCATGAACCGAAGGAACGCTACAGTCGCCGTACCAATGCGAATTGATGGCCCAGGTTGTTCCACCGTTGCTCGATTTCCAAACGTCCACACCTCCAACATAAACTATTTCAGCATTGGTCGGGTTCACTGCAAGCGCCAGATCATACCAGCCCTGACCTCCGGTTCCTGATCCGTCACAAGACCAGTCGAGAATGTTGGGAGAAGTTGATCGTGTTGTGAAGTTCAGTCCGGAGTCAGTTGAACGGTAAAGTCCCATATATCCGCTGCTACCATCAGACTTGAGTACGTAAACATAATTCGGATTTGCTGCCGACACTCCAATCACCGCACGTTGCCCGCCCGAGAGACCTGATGTGACCTGGGTAAATGTAATCCCGTTATCAGTAGAACGGAAAAACGAAATGCCCGAAATGGCATAAACGATGTTCGGATCTCCGGGTTTGAATTTTACTTCCTTGAAATCCCCTGTTTTTGATTTAGTCCATTGTGTCCCGCCGTTCGTTGACCTGAACAGGCCGTTGCTCGTGGCTGCAAGCATAATGAGTGGATTGGTCGGATGCTGAAGCATGTTGCCGACAATAACATTGTCCATCCCGGTTTTCGAAGGAGCCCAGGTAAGTCCTGCATCAGTGCTTCTGAAAACACCCAGTCCGGGTGCATCGCCTGCATCCCTGTCGCCGGTTCCTATCAGAATTGTCGTGGGATTTGAATAGTCAACAAGGATTGCTGAAACACCCAGTGTGGGAAGGGTGTCGGTTGATGTAAGCCAATGCTGGCCTCCGTCACTGGTATACCAGAAGCCCCCTGAAGGAGAACCAACATAGAATTTGTTCGGGTCTGTGGGATGAAAACCAACAGTATTCAGCCTGCCGAGGCCTTCATAGCCTGCCGGACCGGGTGCGGGAATATGGGCAGGGCCCAGTGAAACCCAATTTCCGATTTGTGACAGTTTTGGTGTTTTTAATGCGAAATATGCATTGAAAGTTACATCGGGAGAAGGGATTGATCCGTCAGGATTGATACGGCTCTGCATCATATATTCCCAGCGCTTGAAAACTTTCCATCCGCATCCCTTTGTTATTTTCCTGTCTTTCCAGTAAATATTAAATGCTCTTTGGGTTTTATAAAAGTTGGCATTGGGATCTTGCATCATTTCAACCCAGTAAGGGTAATTTGCAGTATCTTTCAATATGTTCTGTGAAGCTGCAGGCTGAGGCTTTGCGAGCACAAACAGTAGTAGCAGAAGGAAGAGTTTTTTCATAATTGAGTTGGGATTTAACCTAGCAAAGGTACGGAAAAATATCATGCGGGGAGGGGAAAAGATTGCCGGGTAACTGGGTGACAGGGTAACAGGGTGACAGGGTGACAGGGTAACAGGGTGACAGGGTGACAGGGTAACAGGGTAACAGAGTAACAGGGTGTTTGATCACCAACCCCTAACCCCCAATCACCAATCACCAATCACCAATCACCTTTAATAGGAGTGTTCCCCCTCTTCCATCTCTGCCGAATCGATCTTTTTCCTGTTGATCGACCTCCAGGAGTACCAGATATAGGCAATTACAAAAGGAATGAGAAGTGAAACATAGCTCATTGCGACAAGGGTATACCGGCTTGAAGAGCTGTTCGATATTGTAAGAGAACTCCCGATATCGGAAGTCGAAGGATAATATGCAGTATGGTTTAATCCTGCCAGGCAGAACAGCGCAAAAACCGTCAGTATTGTTCCCGGTCCTGCCTGCCATATCCCGTTTGGCCCGTTTTTAGGAAAGTTAATAAGAGGCAGGATAATACCGGCCAGGACGAAAAGAACCCCTGCAGAAAGACAAAGCAATACGGCAGGCATGTTCACAAGGTTGTGGAAATACTTTAAGGGTTCCCATAGCAGGGCATTGTTATGTTCAGCGCTTATTCCGATGCCAGGTGCGGTCATCAGGGCCAATAACCAGGCAAGAAAAAAGGCCAGGAAAGGTACAGAATTGGCCAGGAGCTGGTTCCTGAGCCGCTTGTTTATTTCATTATCAGATACTGAGTTCGAGATGTAAAGGATGCCGAGAACCCTTGACAGGAAGAATATTGCAAGTCCCAGTGCAACATTTTTCCAGTTCATGACAGCTTCGAGACCGTGGGCAGGGCCATTCCATCTTGAGATCGCCGGACTACCAAGGTTCACCAGGTTCATTTTATCAACCGAAAACATTGAACCTGTGAAGAATGTTGAAACTGCTGCACCAATAAGGATCGTGCCAAGGGCCCCGTTTATATAAAGGAAGATCTCAAAGGTGCGGTGTCCGAGGAAATTGTTTGGTTTGCTCCTGTACTCATAGGCGACGGCCTGCAGAACAAAAGCAAAAAGAATAAGCATCCAAACCCAGTAGGCCCCTCCGAAGCTTGTTGAGTAAAATAAGGGAAAAGACGCAAAAAAAGCTCCCCCGAATGTGACCAGTGTTGTAAAAGTAAATTCCCATTTTCTTCCGAGTGCATTAACGATCATTTTACGTTCTGCGTCGGTTTTCCCAAGGGTGTATATCAGTGTTTGTCCGCCCTGAACAAACATAAGGAATACGAGGATGCTTCCCAGGATGGAAACGATAATCCACCAGTAAATCTGCAAGGATTCAGTTGACATGGTTTCAAACATCAGTGCAGTCCTCCGTCTTTAGGTCCCAGTTTAACCTGTTTTGAAATGATCATGATTTCTGCAATAAGCAGCAATGTAAAAATGCAGGCAAACAGCCAGAAAGTGAGAACAACTGCTGATGACCCTATATGTGTTACTCCAGCCGAAACAGGCAGAAGGTCCTGTATAACCCATGGCTGGCGTCCTACTTCGGCTACAATCCAGCCCGCCTGACTGGCGAGATAAACAACAGGTATTGTCCAAAGCGTGCAGTGCAACAGCCATCTTCGGCTTCCGATCTGTTTGTTATTCAGGTAGAATAATATAATCACCAGCAGGATCATCAGATACAAGCCTGCATAAACCATAAAATGAAACGCGTAAAAGACCACTGGAACATTTGGTACAATCCGTTCAGGGGAATCCAGGTAGCCGTATCCGAAATATGGAAAATTCGCCTGAAGAGTTTTAGAAGATTCTGTGGCAACAGCAGTGTCTTTCATTGCTGCCGCCTTACGGTATGATCCGAAAGCGGCAATGGCAACACGGCCGCGGGCAATTTTTTCTTCTGCCGAATATGCAGAATCCCGTTCCTGTATAGGGACTGAGTTGTAGACTGGCCTGAATTTTCCTTTCAGAAGATCTTCAATCCCCGGCACGAAGGCATCCGGATCCCTATAACTAAGGAAGGATAAGAGTTTTGGGAATTCCACCTTGAAAAGGAATGCATCTTTAAGATCACCGGCTTTCTTCCCTGGTGTCAATATGCCAAATGCAACTAATCCTGCCCCCTGACTTCCTTTGTACAATCCTTCCATAGCTGCGAGTTTTACCGGTTGTTTCTGGCTTACCTGGTAAGCGGAACCGTCGCCTGTAAAGGCAGTGACAAGGGAAGCCGCCAATCCGAAAACCGCTGCTATCAGCATGCTCCGTGTTGCAAGGATCTGTTCTCTTCGTTTAAGAAGGTACCATGCGCTGATCCCGAGGACAAAAAAGGAAGCCAGGATAAAGCCCGAAGTGACTGTATGAAAAAACTTGTTGATTGCGACAGGTGAAAAAAGCACATCCCAGAAGTTAAGCATTTCATTCCTGGCAGTATCAGGATTAAACCTCATACCGGCCGGGTATTGCATCCATGCATTTGCTACCAGGATCCATAATGCTGATAAGGTGGCTCCGATGGCAGTCAGCCAGGTAGCCGCAAGGTGGAACCGTTTGCTCACTTTGTTCCATCCAAAGAACATCACTGCGATAAATGTCGATTCAAGGAAAAATGCCATGATGCCTTCAATAGCAAGAGGAGCCCCGAAGATATCCCCGACGAACCAGGAGTAATTTGACCAGTTCGTGCCGAATTCAAATTCAAGTATGATCCCTGTTGCAATACCTATTGCAAAATTCACTCCGAACAGGGTCATCCAGAACCTCGTTATTCTCTTCCATTCTTCATTGCCGGTTTTCACATAAATGGATTCCATAATTGCAATGAGGAACGATAATCCAAGTGTCAGGGGAACGAAAAGCCAGTGATACATGGCTGTAAGGGCGAACTGCGCCCGTGACCAGTCAACAAGGCTATAATCAATGTTTGCAGGCATCAGCAGAATTTTAACGAAATCCAAATGTACGAAAATTGATCACATTGTTTATTTTTGCGCGATGAAAGAAATGAAAGAAGACCTAAGGTGTTTTCATTGCGGGGAGGATTGTGGATCGAGTATTATAAGGTTCGCCGAAAAGCCATTTTGTTGTTCGGGATGCCAGATGGTATATGAAATTTTGAGCGGCAGCAATTCAGGGGAATATTATAAATTATCGGAGCATCCGGGATTGAAATATAGCCAGGCAGAGGTTGGAAAGCGCTTTGACTTTCTTGACAACGACGAAATAAAACACGAGATACTCGATTTTTCAGATGACGGGATCTCGAGGGTCAGATTTTTTATACCAAACATACATTGCAGCTCTTGTATCTGGCTTCTGGAAAACCTTCACAGGCTGAATCCGGGAATCATGCATTCGTCGGTTCAATTTACAAAAAAAGAAGCGGTATTCACTTTCAGGGATACGGAGATCAGCCTCAGGGGCCTTGTGGAACTTCTGGCTTCAATCAATTATGCCCCTTATATTTCTCTTGAATCAGTTGATAAACATGCGAAACCGAAAGTTAACAGGAGTGTATATTACAAGCTCGGTGTTGCGGGATTTTGTTTCGGGAATATTATGCTGTTCAGTTTCCCGTCCTACCTTGCAATTGATGATACTGTTGAGAACTTCATACGCAACAATTTCGGCATACTGAATATTCTCCTTGGGATACCTGTTGCATTCTATTCAGGTTCAGGCTTTTTTATCTCGGCGTACAGGGGACTTAAAAAGAGGTTTATAAGTATTGACCTCCCGATTGCAATCGGGATCCTTGCTCTCTTTTTCAGAAGTGCCTACGAAATCCTCTCAGGGACAGGCCCCGGGTTCATGGACTCTCTCGCCGGACTACTATTTTTTCTGCTGATCGGGAAATGGTACCAGGGACTGACCTACCAGGCCTTGTCGTTTGAACGGGACTACCGCTCATATTTCCCTGTTGCGGTTACGCTGATTTCAGAGTCTGGAGAGGAAAGCATATTGCCGCTGAAACACCTTAAAGCGGGCATGCGGATCCTGGTAAGAAATAATGAACTGATCCCGGCCGATTCAATTCTTGTTAAAGGTGAAGGCTCTGTCGATTACAGTTTTGTGAGCGGGGAGTCAAACCTCGTTCAGAAAACTGCCGGTCAGAGAATATATGCCGGTGGTAAGCAGGTAGGAGCTGCGATAGAAGTCCTGATTGAAAAAGAGGTTGCCCAAAGCAAGCTCACCGAACTATGGAACCAGAAACAAGGAGGGGAGGAGCAACTGAACAAGTGGGAATCCCTCATAGATGTAATCAGCAGGTATTTTACGTTGGTCGTTATGGTGCTGGCTGTTGTAACAGGCATTGTATGGTGGTTCATTGATCCTTCGAAAGCTGCGCTGGTCATCACTTCAATCCTGATTGTGGCCTGCCCCTGTGCGCTGGCTATGACACTTCCGTTTTCCTTCGGGGGGGCCATGAGGGTTTTCGGGAGGAACGGGTTTTATGTAAAACGAAGCCAGGTAGTTGAGGTGCTATCGACAATTGATACTATTGTCCTGGATAAAACCGGAACCCTGACCCGTTCGAACGATTTTGACGCAAATTTCGGGAATCTCATATTACCTGTGTCTTCTTACAATCTTCTCCGCTCCCTTACCCGTCATTCGACCCACCCCATGAGTGTCGCAGTTCACCAGGCCCTTCCGAATTCCCAGACACTTGAAGTAAAAGGGTTTGCTGAACACATTTCGAAGGGTATCGAAGGTGTTGTTGAAGGGCATCATATTAAACTGGGCTCTGATGAATTCGTGAACGGTACACTCTCAGCGGAACCCATTGCGGGCAGCCTGTATGTTTCAATCGACGGCATGTCATCCGGCTACATTATATTGAAGAATAAATACAGGGAGGGAATGAGCGAGGTACTGACCTCGCTATCGGGAAAATATGAGCTGCATCTTCTTTCAGGTGACAATGATGCAGAGCTTCCTTCTTTACTGAAGTATTTCCCTGACCGCGACCATGTTCATTTCTGGCAAAGCCCGGGGGATAAGCTGAATTATGTGAAAAAACTAAAGAGAGAAGGCCGGAAGGTCATGATGATAGGCGACGGGTTGAACGATGCAGGGGCTTTGTTTGAAAGCCAATGCGGGATATCGATTGCCGATGACGTATATCACTTTTCTCCTTCATGTGATGCCATTCTTGAAGCCAGGCAATTCTGCAGGCTGGCTTCTTTTCTGAGATTCAGCAAAACGGCGCGCAATATTGTCATTTCGAGTATCATTTTTTCATTTTTATATAACCTTGTCGGGTTAAGTTTTGCGATCAGCGGAAACCTAACACCCATCGTTTCGGCTATCCTCATGCCACTCAGTTCAGTTACCGTGATATCGTTCATTACATCGGCTGTTTACCTGTCTTCGGTGAGGGCCGGGCTAAACATAGCATATTCAGTCTGAATATAAATTACGGCCTTTTTGAGTATTTCAGTATTCTAATCTTGGAATTCTCATTTCTATATTCTTAAATTTGCCTTCTACGCCGGATAGAACATGAATGTCATTCTCATCCTTGTCGCTTTCAGTCTTTTAGTTGCTCTTGCCGGACTTGCTGCTTTTTTCTGGTCGGTCAGGAGCGGGCAGTATGATGATCCTTACGGTTCGTCGGTGAGAATTTTATTTGAGGACGAGAAGCCTGAGAAGGTTGAGAATCCGGTCTCTCCTGACGGTAACAGTGCAAATCCATCTAACCAGATATAATATGGAAAATCAAACCTTTTACTACGACAACAAAATTGTCAAGTATTTCGCCTATGCAACCCTTTTCTGGGGTGTTATCGGTATGGTAGTAGGCTTGCTGCTTGCATTGCAGTTCATTTGGCCTCAGCTTACTTTCGGGATACCTTACACCACATTCGGCCGCATCCGCCCTATACACACAAATGCCGTGATATTCGCATTTGTTGGTAACGGAATGTTCACTGGTGTTTATTACTCACTTCAGCGCCTGTGTAAGGCAAGGATGTTCAGTGACCTTCTCAGCAAAATCAATTTCTGGGGCTGGCAGCTGATAATTGTTTCAGCCGCACTCACTTTTGCTTTTGGCTTTACGACAGGAAAGGAATATGCCGAGTTGGAATGGCCCATTGATATTCTGGTGGCAGTGATCTGGATTGTATTCGGCTGGAATATGATTGGCACCATAATCAAACGCCGCACAAGGCATATTTATGTAGCCATCTGGTTTTACCTTGCAACGTTTGTAACTGTTGCAGTTCTTCATGTAGCAAACAGCATTGAGATACCGATCACATTTTTCAAATCCTACCTCGTATATGCCGGGGTTCAGGATGCACTTGTACAATGGTGGTACGGACATAATGCAGTTGCATTTTTCCTTACTACTCCCTTCCTCGGGCTGATGTATTATTATCTTCCGAAGGCGGCGAACCGTCCGATCTATTCATACAGGCTTTCGATTGTGCATTTCTGGGCACTTATTTTCCTGTATATCTGGGCCGGCCCTCACCACCTGATCTATTCTGCACTACCGAACTGGGCACAGTCGCTCGGTGTGGTTTTTTCGGTCATGCTTATCGCACCTTCATGGGGTGGTATGGTGAATGGGCTTCTCACCCTGAGAGGCGCCTGGGATAAAGTGAGGGAGGATCCGGTGCTTAAATTCATGGTCGTAGCGGTTACAGCCTATGGTATGTCGACTTTCGAAGGACCGATGATGTCGACTAAAACTGTCAATGCGATCTCTCATTTCACCGACTGGACTGTTGGCCATGCTCATATCGGTGCCCTCGGCTGGAATGGTTTTATGACTTTCGCCGTTCTTTACTGGCTGATCCCGCGGATATTCCAGACCAACCTCTATTCAAAGAAACTTGCCAACACCCACTTCTGGATCGGCACTCTTGGAATTATTTTTTATGCCGTTCCTCTTTACTGGGGAGCTATCACACAGTTCCTGATGTGGAAAGAATTCACCCCGGAAGGTTATCTTAAATACCCGAACTTCCTTGAGACCGTCACCCAACTAATGCCGATGTACTTTACAAGGGCGATAGGGGGTGCATTGTATATCGGGGGCGTCGTCATCGGTATTTACAACCTGATCCTTACAGCCCGTCATGGGAACTTCCTGGCCGAAGAAGCCGCCTCGGCTCCCGCCCTTGAACCCGTTTCAGGGAAGCGTGCTTCAGGCGAAGGTGCTCACCGCTGGCTCGAACGCAGGCCAATTCAGTTCACAATCATTGCCCTTATTGCAATTCTTATCGGGGGTATCATTGAAATCGTGCCCCTGTACCTGGTCAAAACCAATATCCCGTCTATTGCCAGCGTAAAACCATATACACCCCTAGAACTTCAGGGTCGCGACATATACGTCAGAGAAGGCTGTTACACCTGCCATTCGCAGCAGGTAAGGCCTTTCCGTTCCGAAACTGAACGTTACGGGCAATACGCAAAGGCAGGAGAATACGTTTATGACCATCCGTTCCAATGGGGGTCAAAGCGTAACGGTCCTGATCTCTCGAGAGAGGGAGTAGTAAACGGGAAACAGTACAAACCCAATTCATGGCATTATAACCATATGCTTAACCCGCAGAAGCTCAATGCACAGTCGATCATGCCCGTTTACAGATGGCTGATTGCTGATGATCTTGACATGAGTACCACGCCGAGGAAGATCAGGGTGATGCAGATGCTTGGAGTTCCCTACCCGGCCGATTATGATAAAATTGCCAATGACGAACTTATGAAGCAGGCATCGCTGATCTCCGCCGACCTTAAAACACAGGGTATTGATTGTGCCCCGAACAAGGAAATCATAGCTCTTATTGCTTACCTGCAGAGACTTGGAGTAGATATTCATGCAGCCGGATTGACCTCAGCTGTACCGGTTTCGGTTAAATAACAGGAAAAGCTATGTTCAGCGAGGTTTTTCAGTCAGTAAACGGCATCAATAATTATGGCCTGATTTCAACAGGGATATTCTTCGTATTCTTCAGCATCCTCGTTGTGTATGCCATCTCCTTAAACAAGAAAGACCTCAGAGATTTCAGCCACCTGCCGTTTGAAGACGAAACGAAAGATTCACAAGATGTTTAAGATTTAAAAACAGTACCATGGAAATCAATGATAAAAATCCAGTGGAAAAAGATGAAGTAACCGGTGATAAAATGTTGTCGGGGCATGAATATGACAATATCAGGGAGCTGGACAACAATCTGCCGAGATGGTGGGTGTGGCTCTTTATCATCACCATTGTTTATGCAGTGGTTTATCTTTTTGTTTTTGACGTGATAAAAATCGCGCCTCATCAGGAAACAGAATATGCAAATGAAATGGCAGCAGCTGCAGCTCTTGCTCCCCCACCCCAGGCGATGGTATTTGACACGGCCATCATGCCTCTTGCCGACAAAGCTTCGCTTGATGCCGGCAAAGCGATTTGGGACAAAAACTGTGTAGTTTGTCACAAAGCCCTCGGTCAGGGCCTGGTGGGGCCGAACCTCACCGACAACTTCGCGATACATGGCTGCAGGTATTTTGATGTGCTTACCGTAATCGCCAATGGTGTTCCCGAAAAGGGCATGATATCCTGGAAAACCCAGTTCTCCAAAGACCAGATACTCCAGGTTGCCAGTTATACCCTGACTCTCAGGGGAACTAATCCACCAGACGCCAAGGCACCCCAGGGTGACCCGTGCAAATGAAATGAAACAAGAACATACTGAGCATAACTTTCGCGACAGGTTATACACGATCGACGAAAGCGGAAATCGCCTTTGGGTTTTTGCAAAGAAACCCAAAGGCATTTTAACTACATCCAGGAATATTGTAGGATTTGTATTGCTGATCTTCTTCTTTTCAGCACCTTTCATTAAAGTTCATGGAGAACAGTTTCTGCTATTCGATTTCCTGAACAGGAAATTCGTCATCTTTGGTGCGCAGTTCTGGCCCCAGGATTTCAATTTGTTTTTTATTGGGATGATAGCGATCATCGTTTTTATCATCCTGTTTACCGTTACTTACGGAAGGATTTGGTGCGGATGGGCATGTCCCCAGACCGTCTTCATGGAGATTCTTTTCCGCAGAATTGAGTATTGGATTGACGGTGATATTCATCAGCAAAAAGTGCTCGATGCGATGCCATGGAATACTACCAAGATATTCAGGCGAGGCTTCAAGCACTTTGTGTTTTATGCACTTTCATTCATTATCGGAAATCTTTTCCTGGTCTATATCATTGGTTCCGATGCATGGTTCAAACTGGTTACCGACAAACCTTCAGAGCATGTCATGGGGCTGGTCATAATGGTGGTGTTCTCCTTTGTGTTTTATTTTATCTTCAGCTGGTTCCGAGAACAGGTCTGCACCATCGTTTGTCCTTACGGACGCCTGCAGGGTGTACTGCTTGACCCTTCAACTGTAGTTATCTCTTATGATTATAAGAGAGGGGAGGAAAGGGGGCTGCTCAGGAAATCTGAGAACAGGAAAGAACTGAAAAAGGGTGACTGCATTGATTGCAGGCAGTGCGTGAATGTTTGTCCTACAGGTATCGACATCAGGAACGGTACGCAGCTTGAATGCATCAATTGTGCCTGCTGCATCGACGCCTGCAACGATATGATGAAATCGGTTGGCTTTAAACCAGGCCTCATCCGGTATTCCTCCGAAAAGATGATTGCCGAAGGAAAACCATGGAAATTTACCCTCCGTTCCGGCGCTTACACCATGGTGTTACTTGCTTTGCTGAGTACGTTCAGTTTCTTCCTGATAGGCAGGAACCCTGTTGAAGCCACTGTGATGCGCTCTCCCGGCACACTTTTCCAGGATATGGGTGATGGAAAGATTTCGAATTTGTATGACCTGAAGATCGTAAATAAAACTGCAAAAGACCTGCCCGTCGAAATCAGAATAATATCTCATAAGGGCGAAGT
>SESA01000453.1_pt1 | contig 26449 bp, 25 predicted proteins | sample 3171451 | NCBI WGS metagenome assembly SESA01 (sample SAMN06051862, study PRJNA518727) | freshwater metagenome | biome: subpolar coniferous forest; feature: holomictic lake; material: water; isolation source: holomictic Lake 227, 8 m depth | place: Canada: near Kenora, Ontario | collected...
CCCGGAGAGCCTCGTCGATGCAAGTGCCAAAATATGAGCACGGCAAGCACGGCCCCGGCCAACACGTAGGCGGGCCCGCCGACTGGCAGGTAGCACTTGATGCACCCGTCGAAGATGGTCGAGCGCCGGATCATGTCGAAGCCGAAGATCCGGTAGCGCGTCCAGTACATTCGGAAGCCCGCCGAGTCGAACTCGTACACGAGCGAGATGACCGCGTCCGCCTGCACCACGGGCGGGTGCATGTGCACAAGCAGCCGGCGCGCGGCCGCGGGCCGCAGGATGTAGGCCCGGGTCCCGAACCACTCGCAGGCGCCGGGCTGGGAGCAGTTGGCCCCGAGCGGGCCTGCCGCCGACCACGGCCCGCCCGAGTTCAAGTGGCCCGTGTCCAGCATCACGAGGTCCCACTGGTACGGCTCCATGGACGCGATAAACTGCGTCAACTTGAAATCCGAGTCGGGCGCCACCACGGTGTCCTCCTCAAAGACGATGGACGTCTGCCCGGACTGGGCCACGCGCGCCCACGCGTCCGCGTGACTGAGGAGGCACCCGACCGCGGCCGTGTTCCCGAGCTGGTGGTGCTCGCTGCGGCCGTGGCGGAGGAGGTGCCGCGTGTAGAGCGGGAGGGTTGCCACCGAGGCGGTGCCGTTGTTGGCGGCGATGAGGGTCAGGTTGCGGACCGCGTCCAGTCGGGCGAGCGGCCGCGTGTCGTAAGCGGCCGGGTCCAGCGCGATGACGTAGGCCGGGTACCGGGGCGCCCGGGTCGCCTCCCGGGTCGGTGCCCCCGACTCCAACAGCGCGCGCTGGTGCTGGGCGACCGGCGGACCAGGCGCGGCCGAGGAGGTGGACGTGGGCGCGTGGCCGGGCGCACGGCTGGGCGCGAGGCTGCGCCACTTGGGCGGCAGATGGTTGTGGGCGAGGAGTGCCGCGTACAGGATGGAGACCATGATGTTGCAGAGGACCACCCATATGAGCGTGCCGAAGATGAGCAGCGACAGGACGGAGGTGCGATCGTGCGGGCGAGGCATGACGGGGCTGGGCGCAATCTGATGGGCGACGAGGTTTCCCGCCACCTGTTTAACCCGTCGCGACTTTTTTTTTCTTTTTCTTATCCCGCCAACTGCGCCCCCGACCTGGAGCAAAGTCGTCGGAGCTGACATTCCTCGGTCGCTTAACTCCATTGGGACACGTCATTTCAGCTTCACCGAACCGACGCGATATACGTTCGGGTCTTGCGACCAGGGGAGCGCGCCTTTTCGGGTGTGATCATGACCTCGTCGACGAGATTTGCCCCTCGTCCCGTCATCCTCGTAAAAATGAGGGGACAGTCACCGAGGTTGCATCGGCCCATGGGTACGGCCCGCCCTGGTTATTTAAACCTTCCGACCGCCCGGCCCGCCCAACGGATGCCACTGTCGCCGCTGCCGCTCCTCCTGTTCTACGCGTCGGTCGCTACGCGGGGCGCCTCTTCCTCAAAGTCGCATCCCCTGTACGACCCGGACGGGCCGCCCTTTGTCCATGACGATGCCTGGGCCCCGGTGTCGCCCCACTTCCCCTCCATCGAGCGCAGCAACTCGGACCTGGTGGTGCCGACGGCATGGCCCTTTGGGGACAAGCACGAAATCCCCGCTCTGCCCGAAGCGCGCCACCCGATGTTCCGCGCGCCTCGGCGCGCGCCGCTCCTCACGGTGCTGTGGCCGGCGACGGAGCTTTCCGGCGCCGACTGGGCCGACCCGGCGCTGGTCAAGGGCGTCATCCAGCAGGGCCGAAGGAACACCGAGATCATACGCCGCAATCTCGCCATTTTGAGACGCCATTTGTATAAAAGACGGATCCGCATGGGTGCGGCACATCCGGAGCCCTTGCTCCAACCAGACCCCCAGGGCCAGCCTCTCCCGCCCACATGAGCCTCCGACCCAAACAGTCATCATCGACATCAACAGCCACTGCCTGCGCCGCCACCCCCGCCAGCATCTGCCCGCCCCCGGAGGGCAAGCTCACGGTGAACGAGGTCCGCCAGATGCTGGACGCCAAGGCGCGCGCGGACCTCACGGCGCGCGCGCCCGAGCTCTCGCACGCGGACATGGCGCGCATCCTGCGGCAGGCCGGCTTCATCGTGGTGGAGCCGGTCGGCCGTGTGGCCCGCAAATAAACACACTGCCCAGTATATCACGCGCGCGGCGGGCCGCGGCGGCATCGCGCCGATGCTGAGCTCGCTCCCCACGGCCGGCGGGATCATATGCACCTCCGAGATGGAGAAGCGCGGCGCGCTGCTGGTGCACTCGACCAGGGACGACTCGTATATCGTGGTGGTGAAGCCCTCCGAGTGGGTCGTGGCCATCTCCAACGAGGCGGTGATGGGGTACGACGCCAACCTAGTGGACTTGGACTTCGAGGGCCAGCACACCAACTGCCGCGCGCTGCTTGCGCGGGGCGTTAGACCGCTGCTGGTGGAGCAGTGGAAGGCCCAGTCGCTGCCCATCTTCAAGGAGATGCACGTGCTCCGCAACCTCGCGCACAGCCACCAGGTCGCGCACAAGGACGTGCGGGTGGTGGTGGTGCGCAGCCCGCGGGTGTACGCGATGGAGCTCATTCACCAGGAGGGGGAGGAGAGGAGGAGGGGGGAATATGGCTCGGGAGGTGAGGCGGGGGATGGCGCGGGCGAGACGTCTTCATCCATCCTAGTCAAGAACTCGGTGGCCGGCCACCTCGTGCCGGGGGACCTCGAGGAGTTCAACCGCAGCCGGTGCATCACCACCGTCATGCAGCAGGATGTGTGGGGCCGCGAGTACCAGGCGTACCGCCAGTGGTTCCAGCGGACCTACTTTGCGTGAGGGCCATCCAATAAACCACCCAACCCCTCATCACGTGCCGCCGCTCTGCATGACCATATTGCGCACGGCCTCGACGTTGGTCCAGTAGGCCCCGAGCTGCAGGCAGATGCACAAGTCGTCCTTCATGCCGCCGACCTTTCCGCTGAGCGCGATCTTGTCGCTCGTGAAGGTGTTCTGCGCGGCCTTGAACTGGTAGCTGTAGATCTCGAGCTGCTCCCTCAGGCGCACCGCCACGCCCGGCGGGTCCCTAGACACGAGCGGCTTGCGCACGTGCAGCCGCCGCTCGCGCAGCATCGTCGACACGACCGCGCACATGGCGTGCTTGGTCTCGTTGGTCGTGAGCACCCCGACGCGCGACGCGTGGTGGTCCATGTGGAACGTGACGCCTGACAGGTTCCCGAGCGCGCGGTGGTGGTGCTCCGCCTCGAACCCGAGGTTCCGCTCCACGAAGATGTGCACCGGCGACAGGGTGCGGTAGAGGTCGCGCCGGACCCCGTCGATGTGCTCGCGGACCAGCTGGAACTGGCGGTCGGGCTCTGGGGACAGGGGGAGGGGGCAAATATAAATGCGTGCGCATATCAGAACAGGGAAGGATGTCGCACGCGAGGGAGCATGTGGTGCAGTTCGGCAAGCACCAGGGCAAGAGCCTGGGACAGATCATGCAGCAGGACGCGCCATACGTGGAGTGGCTGGCCAATGTGGGTGTGCGCAAGGACAACTCGCTGCGCACGCACGACCAGTACAGCAGCATCACCATCAAGGACCCGGCGGCGGTGCCGGCGGCCAACGCGTGCCTCTCGCATGGGCGCAAAAGAAACTAGCGCCGCCAACGCCCCACATGCGAAGCGGATGGAGGGACTCACCTTTGCACGTCGGAAGCACGTCGGCACCGATGACCTGCGCAACCCCACAGACACACCATCACGACAACGACCTCCTCTTCCACGTGCTGTACCGTTGCGACCCGGCGCTGATGCGGTCGCTCATCATCGACTCGCTGGACCGGCTGGGCGACTACGCGTGGCCCCGGCAGGCGTTCCCGCACTGGGACCTGGACCTCCTGCGGTGCTCCTTCTTCCTACTGCTTAACAAGGATATGGAGCTGAAGAAGCGGGCGCTCGAGGGCCTGCCGCCCGCCATCGCGCCCCTGTGTCAGCGCAAGGCCGAGGCCCTCTTCCTGGCCCTGGAGGCCGAGGTGGTGCGGCCGTTCCTGTTCAACCACCGCCTGACCCGCATAGACCTCGTGAACCAGATCAAGAACCTCTACCTCGTGTCGTAGCGGCACCCACTCTGACCCCACTCCCTCCATCACCGTAATAAGCCCCTTGCTGCGCTGGAACGTGATGAGCGCGTAGTCGGACGACGGCCCGCCGGCCGCGGGGTCGATCACCATGTACACCACGTCGTTGAGGACCGGGTCCGGGCACGCCTGCGCCATGAAGACGTCGATGTCGGCGGGGCGGAACACGGTCTGGAGCGAGTCGAAGGCCAGCCCCGACAGCTCGCTCTGGATGAGGTCCGGGCGGTCCTGCATCACTGTCTTCAGCCGCCGGTGGCGCTCGCTGGACTGCCAGCGCGGCACGAGGTGCAGCAGGTGGATGCACTCGGTGGCCCTGCCCTCATCCTTGCACTTCTCGCACGCCAGCTGGATCGACAGGCACGTGAACATGGGCCGCCCGGTGGCCTTGTCGCGCATCCGCATCAGCCGCGTGTAGAAGTTGATCTCCGACGTCAGGGTCGAGATCCCGATCAGCGTGGTGTTGCCCACGATCATGAGCGGCGCCACGGTCTCGTAGAAGAACCCCTGCTCCACGTACGCCGCCTCCTCGAGGATGAGGATGTCGCCGCCGGTGCCCTTGGTGGTATCCACCTGCGCGCGATTTCGCGGATTATATCAGAAAAATCGCCCCCCTTTTAGGGTTCTCCGCTATGGACCTGCGCCTAGCCTCCACCTACGTGCCCGCGCTCATCTGCGCGGCCAAGTCCGCCGTCGCCGCCATGCTCGCGCGGCTGCTCGTGCCCACGGGCGGCGCGTCCGTGCTCGCGCTCGGCGTGGCTATCGACCGGCGGCTGATGTTCATGCTGCCGTCCCCGCCATCCGCGCCCGGCCATCCCCACCACCGAGGGGGGCCGCCGCTGCTCAGCTCCAACCCGTACCTGGCCCTGCAGCACAACCAGGTCATGCTCATGGCCATCACCACCGGATTCGACATCAACGCGATCCTGGCGTTTGTGCTCGCGGCATCCGTGGCGTGCAACGAGCGCCGCCAGCACCACGCAATGCTGCTGCCGGGCGGGGGCCAGGCGGCGGTCGCCGCCCTCCTCGCGCTGTGGATGCTCATGGCCGTGGTCCTGACCATCCGACCCGGCCTGCTTTCCTCGCACAAGGAGATCGTCCTGCTCGCGACGCTGTTCGGCGCGCTCATGGCCACACACGACCCGGCGGAGCCCCGGCTGGGACCCATGGGCCTCGACAACGAGGTCGCGTGGGCCGGCGTGCGCGCGGTCGCGTTCGTGGCCTGCGTGTCGGCGTCCGTCTACACGGGCCAGTCCGACGGGCTCCTGCCCCAGCTCATGCGCGCGGCGCCCATCATGCTCGCGCCGTGCACCCCGGCCATGTGCTTCGCGCTGCTGCTGCTGGGCACCACGCTCCTGATCTGGCACAGGCTCAACGCCCCCGTCGCGCCCGCGACGGGCCCGTACTACCCGCTGATGCACGCCGGCGCGGAGGCGCCCCCCTCCGCCTCCTTCGACACGGAGGAGGGACGGGCATCGGAGCTGAGGCCGGCCGCGGGCCCAGGGGTGGGCGACGACCACGGCGGGTACATGATGGAGTTTGCGCCCATGATGCTGCGGTCCGCCATGCCCATGGATGCTGGGTCGACGGCATCGGACGACGGAATCCTAATCGGGGGCGCGGCGGGCCCGCCGCCTGGCCACGTGTACTCGGACCTCACGGGCAACGAGCAGGCCCAGCTGCGTGAGGCCATAGCCATCAGGCAGAAGGGCGCGCGCTCGCTTTGAGAGTGGGTGGTGGTGCACCACCCGTGGCCATTAAAAAAATATAAAAAAAAATACGAGTCGATAAGTGCTGTCACGGCGCGAGCTGTGGGCGTGCCACCAAGATGCCCAAAAACAAGTTCATCGACGATGAGGTGGTTGAGGAGGACGACGATGGGCGGATCCATAAGGGTGGGAACGACAGTGGGGAGGCGAGCGAGGACGACGACGCCTACGAGTCGTCGTTCGTAGACGACGAAGACGAAGAGGAAGAGGAGGAGGAGGATGAGTCAGAGGAGGAGAGAGAGAAGAGGGCTCTGAGGAGGCTGAAGGAGTCCGATCCCAAGAAGTACCGCAAGCGCATGAAGTTGGAGAAAAAGCTGCGCAGGGTGCAGGAGCTTGAGGAGAAGCTCATGCTCAGGTTGGATCACCTTGAGGACAACGAGGAAGAGCAGGGAGCGGGGAACGACGAGGAGGAGACGGAAGAGGAAGAGGAGGTGGGCGATGCGTGCAAAGAAAAGGAGCAGCCCAAGCCTGAGGCGAGGATTGGGCACAAACGCAAACTAATCGATTCGGATGATGAGGAGGAGGAGGAGGGGGTCAAGGAGAAGGACGACGCTGGCAAGGACGCTGAAAGGGTCGAACCGGTCAAGGATGCCACCCCGCCTGTGGTTGAGACCGCAAAGAAGAAGGCGGCCCCAGAGCACCCCGCGGGCCAGACCCAGAGGAAGTATGACCCCCCCGCTGCGCGCAAATCGAAGGGCCTTACGCTGAAGGGCGTCTTCCCCAATAAACACGCGCGTGAAACGTATCCGAAGAATGGAGCGGCGGCCGGCGGCTCGAAAAGTACGATCGCGCGCTCGCCGTTATCCGCTGCCGGCTCTTCGCGTGTGCCCGAGTCACCCCCACCGTCGTCCGCGACCTCCTCATCCGCTGCGACGATCCCCGGGCCCAACGGCTTCTTCCGGCGCCCGATGCTCGTCACGCGCACGTCGGAGGTGCACTACGACGAGCCCGGACCCGTGCGCGCGACCCCCGACGCGGCGTCCCTGTCGTCCGCGGCCGCGACCGGCGCGCGCCGGTCCTGGGGCAAGGTGCTCGTCGGCGCCGACAAGCCCCACCAGAAGCAAACGAAGGACTCTCCGCCAGCTGGAGTACGAGGAGGGCAAGGAGGACAAGGGCAGGGCGCGAGCGGGGCCAAGAAGCCTCCTGTGCCCCAGTTCCAGGCCACCTTTCTGGACCGCGAGGGCACGCTGTGCACCAAGGACGCGGACGGCCACGTCCAGATGTTTTCCAGCAACGTGTAATGGCGAGGGCGTTTTGTCGTATATAAATGTTGTCGTCTCATGTCTGGCCCAGCACCCCCTGGTCCCCCCTTGCACTTGCTTAAACATTCCTCGTAACCTTACGAATCGAATATGAACCGCCTTGCTGCTTCCCATACTGGCTCACGGACAATCGTGCTAGACCCGGCACCGAACGAACGGGCGCCGGCGGTGGTCGTCCCTCATCGGGCGAAAATGGTTGCCGCCCTCGAGAATTTGGCCCGTCAACTCCTTCCCAGCACCCCTGAGGAGGTTAAGGCATTGACGAGACCGAGGGAGAGCCTCTCGGAGTTGATTAATATTGATGAGGAGATTGAGCACATCAATATGCACAATACCTTATTGGACGGCGAGATATTAGGAGTGGACAATATTATGCACGATGCGATCCACGACCACATGGATCACGACACGGTCGCACCCGAATCGCGTGATGCAAAGTGGCTTGAAACGCTTTCAACCCTCCTCAACTGCGCCATGATAGACAAGATCGTGACCCAGCTCGGGGACAGCTCGCTCGGCGATTACGAAATCACGACCAAGCTGGCAGCAGCCTTTATGAAATACAAGGTGGACTCTGTGGGAGACAGGATGATCCAGAACGAAAAAAGAAGCATTGCCGCCGCGGTGGTCAAGGCAGTCTCACGGGACGGGCTCACGGCCATGTGGGAAGGCCTGCCTATGGCCGCAGAAATGCAGGACATGTTTCCCATCGGCGAGGCGTGCTTGCACTTTGTCCGCGCCACCATCGCGTTCCTCATGTCGATGACCGATGCTTTCACGCAGCGGCCGTACCTCCAGGTGGAAAAGGTGAACGACGCGCTGCAGAAGCGGTTCCTCACGGATATCGACAACGTCACCAGCCTCATCCACACCCTACTGCAGGGCGACAGCCCCAAGTTCGTTTACTACGTCGTGTGGAAGATGTTTAATCACATGGGCATGCGCTTCGACGAAAGCTTGTACCCGGTGGATCAGCCGACCCTCACTGCCCTCAACATCCGGACCATGATCACGAGCTTCCTCGTCTCCAACGTGCTCACCCTGCTGGATGACACGTCCGGCGGCACGGGTATGTCCCGCGAAATGTTTGACGTCTTGGCGCTGAGCATCACGAACGGGCTTATGAAAAAGTCCACCGCCAATGAAGTTCGCAGCGGAAAAGCCAAGTCCACGGCCGCCGCCGGCGCGCTGGTCGCCACGCAGACGTCGACGCAGTTGTCCGGCGCCGTGGCGACCATGCTGGCGGTCGATATCGATAAGGCCGGCCAGACGAAGGGTATGAAGGTCATGGCCCCTGCCGGCATGGACATACATCTCATCCTGCTGATCGCGAACACAATGCAGAAGCTGAGCAAGCTCAAGGTGGCCCATGCCGGGTCCATGAAGGACGCGATCCAGTCGGTGCTGAATGCCCTAGTAGAGATAAACGTCCAGACCTTTCAGCACGATGCGGCGGAGTTGAAGAACATCGCCCACTCTCTCAGGGCCAGCGTCCTTCCCATCTGTGTCGCACGCACCACTGATGAGACGTCCTGCCTCCGCGATGCGGTGCTGGAGTTCACGACGCACATGACCGCCGACAGCTCCAAGGCCAAGAGGGACCAGATCCAACCCTCTCTGACTAGGTACCTCGTGATGCCGCTGGCCTCCGCCAACGCTTTGGCCCCTAAGATCATCGAGAGAATGGAAGCTGCCCAAGCTAGGAAGGCTGTAAGGGCGGATACCAAGAGGGGTCGTGACATTGAGCAGCTTGTCGAACGGAAGAAGGACGGCGCGCTCGAAATCACCCCCGCCCTCGCTGCCAAGTACGCCAGGCTCTGAGCGGACCCCATCATCGCCGGGGCGCCGCGCTCTTTTGACAAGGCACGACGCCTAACCCCCGGCCTTTACACACACACACATGTTTGCCTCACTGCATTGCGATTGAAATCCAATAGATGCCTTCCACCGCGAAGCGCTCGACGATCTCTGGCCACATGAGCGCCAATATGGTTCCGTTGCGCGCGCTTGCGTCCCCCCCGCCCACGACCAGCAGCGCCGTGGCCACGAGCGGCGTGGCCCATACGGGCGACGCGAACAGCAGCGAGTGCACCGAGCACGGCCAGGCCACGCGCGTGGACGTCGCTGCGCCCAGCACCGTAACGCATGTCGCGTGGATTGCGAGCGCCCGCAGGTCCCACTCGTCGCTCCTACTAGCGCTCCACCCCGGCGCGGGGCGCCTTGTCGTCACGGCGCGGATATCCCAAGGCATGTCCCCAATCAGCGCGACCGGGGCGAACCGATGCACCGGCGGCGGCAAGGACACGATCGCGATGCGCCGCGCGGCCAGGCGCGTGCACGCAAATGCGAGCAGGTCGATCACGCCGCGCAGCGCGTGGACCAGCAGCAGCATGCCGGCCATCGCGATCCAGGGCACGAGCAGCACCATCGCGCTGCCCGGGTCTAGGCCGTACAAGCGCGCCGCCGAGCACAGGGCCGTCTCGGCCCGTTGTTCAGCGCCGTTTCCCCAGAACAGCACCACCAGAAACACCACGCGGCTCCAAAATCCTCCTAACCGTTGCATATGCAACGGGATGCGCTTAGGGCACGAATCGCGTGTGACCATGCGCGGTTTTTTTTCGACACGTTCACACAAATGGATTCAATCAGGCTCCGCCCACAATGGGGCACCGACAATCGGCGCGCAGGGGAGTGATAGAGAGGTGGGTGGGAGATGGGATAGAGGAGGATCAGGCAGGGGAAGGGGCAGGCGCGGCGGCAGCCTCCCGGGACAGGACCGCCATGCGCGCCACTTGATCGAGGGGGGTCGTTCGGTCCACAGCGTCGGGGTCGTCGTCGTTCGGGGGGAAATCGACCGGTAGATCGTCTGCCTCCAGGGACGGGATCATAGCCGCTCCATCCTTGCACAGCACGGCAAACTTCCCGAAGATTCCCATGGCGATATCGTCGAGGGCATCCTCGGTGATCTGGCCGCCTATGGGGTACCTTATGTTCATATTGTACACCTTCGGCAGTCGTTCCATATCCTCCTTGCCTTCCCCTTCGAACTCCTCGAGCTGACTCTCCAGGTGGCTCGCCACCAGCTCGACAGTCGCGGACCTGTAGTCCAGTTGCCCGAGCATCCTGAAAGGGTTGCCGCCCCTCGGGACGGCCTCGGACGGACCCGCAGCCCCGTCTTGCTGTCCAGGGGGTGGCGGGGCGTGCTTGAGGACCAGCTGCCCATGCATGTACTGCATGTATTCCGCGGCGGTGAGCAACCACCTGGGATGGATCTTGGCACGCAGCAGCGTCTCGCGCACGCGGGTCCGCTCGACGTCCAGGATCGTGGCCTCGTTGGGGTCGGTGACCACGTCGTGGAAGATGCTGTTCGCGAGCTGATTCCACTCCAGGTAGAAGGTATACAGATGGAGATCGTCGTCCACGCACAGGTGCTCGACGGCCTGCGCCAGCTCCTTCCTGGTCTCGGACATTTCCTCCAGGGGTATCTCGGAGATGTACCTCTGGATGAACTCCTTGAACCGCTTGACGCCGGGGCGGCCTTCGCACATCTTCTTGCCGATGTCGTTCCACCGCGCGCGAAACTGCCTGACCTCCGCGTCCGCCTCGACGGCGGGTACGGCGGGCGAGACCAGGGTGCGCAGCATGGACGCGGCGCTGTCGGCCTGCGTGGCGTTGACGTATTTCCTCTCGAGGGCGATCTGGTCCTGCATCCTGGCCAGCAGGGTCCCCTGGGTGCGGAGCAGTTCCAACGCCTTATCCGCCAGGGCCTTGCCCGTAATATGCCTGACGTTTTCCGCGCGCTTCATCTCGATCTGGCGGAGCTGGTAGCGGGTGTTTCTGTACAGATGATAGTACTTGATCTTGAGGCCCAACTCGAAGCGCAACCTGGACTGAAGCTGCTTGATCTGAATGTCTCTCGGGTCGTCGTCCGGGCCGACTTCGACCCTACCGGCCTGCTGCCGTCCCGTCAAATTCCGGCGGCGCATACGAGCAGGTCGTGGCCTCGTGGGATTTGCAGGCGGCAAATCACCCGAAGACACGCTCTTCCCGTCATCGCCGATATCGTCAACGACCTCAACGCCGCGCCGTTCATGCCTTTTGACTGACGCCTTAGCAGCTTTCTTTTTGGGGAGCGCCACCCTATTCTTTCTTTCCCTCGGTCGCTTCCGAGCAGGCCCTTCAGGGGACCGGTCCCGCTCTTCCTCGTGACATTCCTCGCGACCTGGGGTCGGTGGGGTTGGCGGGCGCCCGGTCGAATGGCAACTATCGTCGATTATGAACCGAGTCGCGCCGTGCTGGCGAAAAAGGGCTGTCAACTGGTCGTTGTTGCATGAATGAATACAGTCGAATTTCGTTGCGATCAACGTCAATCCTTCGTCACCCAGAGGCACCTCAATTGGCAATGTTACACAATTCGCGCTCACGACCTGTTTATTCTGGATATCAACAACCCAAAAATAATCGGAATCTGAGATCAAGGCCTGCGAAAGCCAGACACGCCCTTCTTTAAACACAACCCAAAACGCTCCAATATGATCGAAAGCATCTTCGGAGGAAAACTGTGCCCGGTCAAGGACCATCCCCGGTTCGGTGCTTCCCGCATCCGGAGTTTTGAAAAAATCAACCCCCGCAGGAATGCGATGCCGTGCATTGCACGAATTCCCGAGCCCGTTTATGAACTCGACCCGGACGTGTGAGACATGCACAGGGATCGCCTCCTGCAACGAAGGGATTGGAGAAGGATATGACGATCCCTCCATCCTCCAAGGGCTGTAAGGTTCTACAACGTGTGTATGCGGCTGGTATGCAAGGCGACCTTACGTGCATGCCCTGTCACGGCCCCCCTTTAAATACTGCCACCTAAAAAAACTAAAAAAAAGTCCCGTGCAACCGCCTGTATATCACCTCCGCGTCCAGCCGACCCCCGTGGGCGAATGGTACCTTCCGCCGCCGCCATGTGCCTGCCCACACTCCTGATGACGACCAACCTCTTCCGCCTCCCCGTCGCCTCGTGGCACGATAATGTGGCAGAAACCAACACCACCGCCAATAATAACAGCAACAACAATACCATCAACAGCAACAACAACAACGCCACCACCGCGCGAGCGCTCGCGCCCCTCAACTACAGCTGCGGATGCTGGGACGCCCAGCCGGGCTCGCGCTGGGTCCAGCTCAGTTTGCGCGCCCCGACCTCTGTCTACGGCGTCGAGGCCACGCTGGGGCACCACTTCCGCGTGAACATCAGCACCGACGGCGTGGCCTGGGCCCCCGCCTCGGCCTGGCCGTGCGTGGCGTCCCCGTGTCTCTTCGCATCCGGGCCGGTTCTGGCGCAGCACGTGCGCATAATGGTGGCGTGGTTCGACGCGCGCCAGGACACGCCCAGCTTCCAGGGGGCGGTGCTCGGGTGCCGCTTCCATGTGCACCAGGGGCTCGGGGGCGGCGGCGTGGTCGGGCTCACGTCGACGCTGCTGTTGGTGGGGCGAGACCCGCTCGACCCGCTCGCCGGCCCGGGCCCGCCCAACATCAGCGCGCTGCTGGCGAACAGCACGACGACGTCCGCCGCCGTCCGCCCGGCACGCGTCGCGCCGTTCAACTGCACGGCGGAGGGCGACCCCGCATCCAACGCCACCGTGGCGTGGATGCAGATGGCGCTGGGACTGCCCCCGTGGGCGCCACCGTACCCGCTGCGCGCGGGCCTCCTGCTCGCGTGCTCGGCGTTCCTCCTCCAGACGAGCCCATCGACGTGGCCCCGTCTGTGGATCGCGCACCTCGACCTCGGACCCCCCTCTTCCTCGGCCCTGACAACCTGCCCGTCCTTCCTGGCGACGACCCCCCTCGTCGAGTTCCAGCTGACGGTCACGGGGCCGTGAGGGAATCGGACGGCAAAGGGATGTATATGAATCCTGCGGAGCGTAACGGACCCATGCTCTGCGCGCGGAATGTGTGCCATGCGCCTGTCGTCCAGCACGATCCAGGGCGCGCGCGACGCGCTGCCGGCCTACTGCGGCGGCGGGGATGCGCCCGCCGCCCCCACCCAGCCACCGCCCCGCGTACCCGCGTCGCTCCTGGGCCAGTCATCGGGGGCGGGCGCCCCGCCATTATCCAGCCCCCCTGCCAACTCCCATAACACCCGCCCCGAGCCGCCATCGCCGGCGGCGGCGGCGGTCCCCAACGAGCTCATCACGGCCATCAACATGTACTGCCGGTTCTGCGGCGAGGTGAGCGTGAGCCCCGAGGACCTGCCCCACAGCTTCGTGAAGCTCCTCCTCGTGTTCCAGAAGAACATCAACGTGCGCGCGGCGTACGCGGCGCGGTTCCCGAACCACGACGACGGCCACTCGTTCATCGACTGGGAGCGCGTGGCGCTCCTGGGCAAGGACCGGGCCTACCTGGACACCACGTCGTGGATCCGCGTGCTCGCGTCCTACACGGTGGTGGACATCAGCGACACGGACCTGCGCGCCCTGCTGCGGGACCAGCCGGTCCTCCACCACTACCACGAGTGCATGCTGGAGGCGCGGCTGGTGGGGCCGGCGGCCCCCGACCGCGCCACGCACCTCGTCTACCTCTACCTGCTGGTCAACGTGCAGAAGCTCCAGTCGCTGCACGCGGTCGAGCAGTTTTACTCCATCAACCACAACACGGACCGGCGCGCCGAGGCGCTGCTCTTCTTCAGCAAGCTGGCAAACCGGCAGTTCGACCGCGACCTCCAGACCCAGACCCTCGTGACGCTCCTGACGCGGTTCGTCCAGGTCCGCTCCGATTGGATCCGACAGGAGCTCGAGCTGCTCCAGATGCGCGAGCAGGAGCTCGAGGGCCTGTTCCGCCAGAAGTCCATCCGCGCCATGTCCGGGCGGCCGAGGCTGCGCTCGCGGCTGAAGGCCATCACGGCCGCGTCCGGGTCGCTCTTCACCATGGACCAGCTGTCGGAGTGGAACGGCATGATCCGGTTCCCCAACGTCTTCTCCATGAAGCAGCGCAAGCGGCTGTACTTCCTCATGTCGCAGGTCCACATGGACCCCGAGGCGTGCATCCACCTCGTGCTCAAGGACCGCGACCTCGCCATGTCGGTGCTCCGGTACCCGGTCAAGCAGCCCGAGATCGAGGTCCTCCGCGAGTGCATCACCGGGTGCCGCATCACCTCGGACCCGTTCCCGGAGCTGCACCAGTTTCGGGCCTCCTGCTTCGACGGGTTCGCGTACGAGCACAAGGTCCGCCTGCGCCTGAACGACCTCCTCCACCTCTTCATCTCGGCGTACCAGAATCCGTCCGTCTGGAAGAACCTCTGGAAGCTCGTGTTCCCAGTGCTCTCGATCCAGATCATCCGCGACGTCGAGGCCTTCGTGTGGCGCGTGCCGTTCCCCTCTCGCGCCGTCCTGGGCACCATGTTCGAGATGCACGACCCGCCCCCGTCCGCCCACCCCTCCCCATCCCCCTCGTTGGTATTTGGCTTGCCGTCCCGCAGCGCCTCGCCGCGGCCGGGGACCGCGTCCCTGGCTTCACCTGCCACGCCGCATGGCGCAGCAGGCCCGCAGGCACATGGGGTCCTCGGTGAACTCCACGATGCCGAGGACCTCGTGTGGGACCACGAAGCGCCCGGCGGCCATGGAGTCGCGAAGGAAGTAGGTCAGGCCGCACCACTGGAGCACGACGGCGCCGCCGAACCACCCGGCCTGGAGCTTGGCGTAGCGCTCGTGGGGCGGGACCCCTCGCATGGCGACGCCGCCCAGGCGCACCACGTCGAAGATGAGCAGCCGCGGCAGCCCGGCCTCGATGAAGAACTGCCCGCGGAAGACGCTGGACGGCGGGCACTGGTCCGTGACGATGCATAGCTCGGGGTCCCCGACGTAGCACATGTCGCACGACGGGATGTACACCAGGATGCGGCGCGGGTCCCGGATCACCAGGACCATCTCGGACTGCGCCACCAGCCACGTGCCGAACGCGTCGTTGCTGCGCAGCCAGGACTCCATGCCCCTGGCCTCCTGGTCCGCCGCCTCTGAGGACGACGGCACTACCTCGTTGTCCTCGCCCCCTGCTCCCCCCGAGGTGGCCCGCGTGCGCTTGCGCGACGGCAACAGCGCCGACTCGGGCACCACGCAGTCGAGCGCGCCGAAGTTGAGGCAGTCCACGGGCGCCACACAGTCGTGCCTGTGCTGCCCCGGCGCGAGGTAGGCGTCCCCGCAGAGGAACGCGATGCACTCGGTCGCGTGGTTGCTGATGCTGTCGATGATGCTCTGCATATGTGTCCTGCTCGATGTGCGCGCTTGCTTGTGTTTCGGCGTTGCGGGGCGCGCCCTTTCCGTATGGACGCATACCCACTTTTTTTTGGCCCCCGCCCCGCGGGCGTGATCACGTCGGCTGCCGCATCAGCCGCCTCAGCCGCCGCTCGAGATCCGCCGTGCCCTCGTCCGTCAGCTCCGCGACCATACCCCTCTCGTCCCCCACGGATCTCGCCTTGGTTGCCGCCTTGGCCGCGGCTGCTGCGCCCGAGCCGCCGCCCCCTCCTCCTCCCCCCGCTCCGCCCCCGCCCCTGCCCGCCGGCGCCCACGCCCTGGACCCCGCCTCGGGCTCCGCGGGCCGCGGGAGCAGCCCAGGGAGCCGGACCCCGGCCTCCCCGAGCACCAACATGACCACGCTGTCCGCCTCGTCCTCCTCCTCCTCCTCCTCTTCGTCGCCGTCGAAGACGTCCTCGAGCATGTCCTCGGTCAGCTCCGACTGGGCCTTCATGTGGTTGTTGTTCTGCGTGAAGTCGTGCACCGTCTTGATCAGGCTGCGCTCGCCCAGGCGCGACGAGAAGGCCTGCATCGCCATGTTGGCGGCCTGCATCGCGCGGTGCAGCGCCTCCGACGACCGCACATGCATGATGCGCGCGCTGATCTCCTGGAGCTGGCCCTTCATCGTCATGAACCGCGCCTGCATCTTCCGCGCGCGCACCACGCCCTTGGCCTTCTGCATGCAGATGGACGGGTTCGTCTGCGCGTACCGCCGGATCTCGGCCATGCCGGTCTTCTCCTGCTCGCGCACATGCACCACCTCGCGGTCGATGTCGCGGATCGCGCGCGCGATCGCCATCTTGAACCGCCGCGCGAGCTCCTCGGTCGTGGGCGGGGCGCCGCCAAAGAGAAACGACATTCGCGCCAACGGGTCGATCCGAGGCCGCAATAATAATATACCATCGGCGCGTGGCACAGAAAAAAAAGAAAAAAAATAACGACGGGCTCACACACACTCGGGCCCTGCGCATTCATCGTCCACACAGTATGAATCCAGACACCACCTACTTCTTCTCGTCCGGAGGGTACTCGGTGCACATGCCCGTGGTGCTCGCGTTCGTGGCCATGGAGCGGGCGGGAAACCATCCCGTGACGCTGCAGTCTATCTCGCAGCATTTCGGGATCTCCAGGCATGTGGTCTCCAAGTACGTCGTGCCGTTTTTCCCGGAAGCCTTCACGCTGGTCAAGCGGGTCGGGCCCATCCCCGAGAAGAACCACGCCCCCATCAAGGCGCCCAGGCCCGCGCCCGCCTCTCCTACCGGAAGGGGCAGGCCCGCAAAGAAGGGACCCGGCCCCACAGCCACCACCACCACCACCACAAAGGCCAAAGCCCCTCCGGCCGTGCCGCCCATCCGTCCGGACGTGTCGCTCGTGGACAGCACCCCGCTCCGCCCGCCGCCCACGGAGGTCACGCAGGACACCCAGAACTTCTGGGAGTCGGTGCTCGGGGACACGTTCTACACCATGGGCATGGGCATGACCCCCGCAGCCCTTCCGCGCAACTAGGGAGCCCGAGCGCCCCTGTTGTTGTTGCTGTTGGCGGAACGTGAATATAAAAAAATAAAATAAAAAAACGGATGTGCCCGTCGTTTCATTCCCGCATCCGCGCGTTCATCCCCCCCTGCTGATGCCGCCCGCATGCCGCCACTGCACGCTGCCGACCCCCCTCGCGGCCTCTGCGGCGTCGACGCTGCTCCTCGGCCCGCACACGACGCTGGCCTCAGCGCTCGAAGAGCTGGAGTCCAAGGTGGTGCCAGGGGTCACGGCCATTTGTCCCAAGTGCAACCGCATCACCGTTCTTGCCGAGGACGACGCCTCCTGCGCCCACGCGCTCTGGCTTGCGCGCCGCTTCGGCCGCTTCCTTCTCGATGGCGTGGGTGATGGCGCCGATGCCCAGGCACACGACGGACATGGCCAGAAGGTAGACGGGCGCGATCTGGGGGTCGAAGAAGCCCGGCCGGAACGACAGGCTGTAGTGGAGGGCCATGTACAGCGCGTCGGCGACGACCGTGAAGCGCTCCAGCCCGCGGATGCGGCTGCCCATGAATAGCTTGTGGGCCATGCGCGTCATGAGCAGCAGCAGGAACACCGTCGCGTAGGGCGTCTCGAAGCTGCAGTACAGCCGCGCCGTGACGAGGATGAGCGTGGCCGTGATGACATTGAGCGTGTGCACGTGCTCCTGCATGTACATGTCGAAGGCGTGCCGGAAGAGGTACATGGCCGTGTACACCAGCGTGACGCCCAGCATCGCGCGGTCGTGCTCGGCCACCCACACGCGGTACGGGTCGTTGAGCAGCAGCAGCGCCACGCACTGGACGAGGCACACCGACTCGGTGAAGACCGGCAGCGGCGACGCGTCGGGGTCGCCCAGGATGCTGCCGAGGTTCTGGCCCAGGCTCATCACCAGGAAGAGCACCGCGCACCCCGTGGCGCCGTACGCCCACAGGGGCAGCCGCAGGGTGTGGTCCACGTGCAGCCGGCCCCTGGTCCACAGCACGTCCACGTTGGTGAGGTCGCACGGGCTGAGATCGTACACGCTCGCGTTGCGCACCACGACGCGCCCGCCCGACGCCTCGAGGCCGCACCCGATGCGCGACGCCGAGCGCATCGGCTCCTGCACGTCGTGGCGCCGGGCCGCGCCGCCGGAGACCACGGCGAACCGCGGCGGGCCCCCGTCGCTCGAGAAGGACGGGAACACCCTGTTCCCGTCGACCGCGAGCGCGCAGAGGGCGCCCCTGGTCCTCGGGCAATCGTACCCCTTGGAGTAGGGGAACACATCGTGATTGTAGAAATGGATCCCACGGCTGCTGAAGCGCACCGCCACCGATGTCTCGATGAGCGCCACGACCTCCCCTGTCCACCACTGGACCTCCCTCCCGTCCCACAGCCTCAGCCTCGCCGAGCCCACGAGCGCCTCACCCGCGCGCTCGACGCCGTCGTCGCCGCCGCCCACCCCGGAATACGCCGGCGCGTAGGACGGCAGCGACGCGATCGGCAGATAGAACCCCGCGGCGAGGCGCGGCGGGTGATACAGCATCATCATCAGCAGGATCGCGGCGACCCACCATGCATAACGACGGAAGGAACGGCGGCAACCGCCCCCAACCACCATGCGCGATTTTTGGCCCAGAGGTCGCATATATAAGACCGAAAATCGCCCGCGGCGCAAGGGATCCGCGCGCGCACGCAATACCAACAACAGGATGGGCACCCCGGCGATGCTGTTTGGGGCGCTCGCCAGCTCGGCCATCGCCTCGTGCACCGCGTTCGTCCTGTCCGTGCTCATCATCTCGCGCACCGTGGTGTTCTTCGACACGTGGCTGCAGGCGTCCCTCGCGCAGCAGGAGGACGCCTGGCTGAGGGGTCAGTGCCGCGTACCCGAGTTCCTCGCGCGCATGCAGCACCACGACCCCAGCCTGTGCTCGCGCGTCGAGAGCACGCCCCCGAGCACCCCGTTCCAGGCCGCGCTGAACGCGGCGGCCGCGCGGCCCAGCGCCATCGAGCGCGCGTGCGGCAACAACAACTGCATGGATGCGCTCGTGCGCGAGTGGCAGTCCGCGACCGGCAAGGCCGACTCCGTCTCCCTGTGGCGGTACGCGGGGCTGGCGCTCGCGTGGCTGGTGCTGTTCAACCTCCTCCTGTGGCTGGCGCGCCGCATCCTCGAGCGGCTGCCCATGGACCGCCGCAAGCGGCGGGCGCACTCCCTAGAGCCGCCGAGACTCGAGCTGCGCACGCGCGCTGGGAGGAAGCCGCCGCCGCCGCCCCTCTCCGGGGTTCAGATAGGCCACTGCAAGGATATTTAAGGACCAGGGCCCAGGAGCGGGCCACGCTCGGTCGTGTCCCCATTTGCCCATCCTCTGACCGACGTTACGGGTGCACCCTATTGTTCCCGTTCTAAATGGCCTTACAACAATCGCTACAACAACCGCTCGAAGTCATACGAACGCCGTTTTCCATGGACTTGCTGGCAATGGATGTACATGTTGCCATTACAGCTCGGCAAACGTCCGTGGCCAATATAGATCAAATGTCTAATTCCGTTGCGGATTATCAGGCGTTTCTGCGTTCTTATCAAGAGGAAGAGAGCAGGGTCAATAACGCGATAGTGATATTCGGGCAGCTGAAGGCTCCCGGTTATATTCTGAGTTACTACAGAACTCAGTTGAAAAATCCGACCACACCGGAGGTGTTTTATTTTGCTTGCTATAACCCTGATGGATCGGTTACATCCTACCAGATTGCGGACTTGTCGAATTTTGCGGTTTGTTCAACCCTTAATGGTAGATACGCGCGTATGGCGACCAACGTTATCCATGAGGTGCTTCATGCGATGATCCAGTTTCTATTCCGTAGAGAACAAGAGGGCATACTCCACATATTCGAAGGGGCAATATCTGAGGTGGTCTTGGCCAACGTTGACATCCACAATCGGGTCCAGGGCAGTGATTTCTTCCATGCTTGCTGGGGGGGCATAGTGGACACGCTTAAGGAATGTTATCTGAGCGGAGCCGTGGTGACCCCCATATCACTGCACACTACCTCCATGCGCAAAATGAAAGCAGCCATTAACCTTCTTCGGGTCTCGCATGTTAACCCGGCGATTTGTGCTGTTACGCAAGGGATTACCGTTCAACTCGCCACACTGGTGAAACAAGGCCAGGGTCGGCTCAGGAGGGAACAGCTAACGCACGCGGCCACGCAAGAGACCCTGGCGCGGACCGAGGAAGCTCTAGAGGCAGCCAACTTGCAGGTTACGGGACAGTATATCGCTTCCCAGCAGATATCCTCGGCCGTTTACACGGCCAGTCAAGGTGCCGTCGGACCCGGTGCTATCCCAGACCCATCAGCGCCAGCCCACGCCCAGCAAATCCCATTTAATTCGGGAGTAGACAGGGCTTTCAGGAGAAGGCGCATCGGCGAAATCTCAACTTGATAACCCTACGTTCGATAATGGAGAACTACGACTTCCAATTGCACAAGCACCCCATCCTCGCATAATCACGTCATCGTTCATTTGCCTATTCACCACGCTTATCACCCCTGCCTATGGGGCATTGGATGCCTCCTCGCATAGGCGAAATACACCGCGCTCGCACCACGGGTCGTAGCGCACGCCGTCCGCCCACCACCCGCGCGCCATGATCGCCTCGTAGGTGAGGCGCGCGTCGTCCAGGCAGTAGCTCCCGAGCTCGTCCCACTTCCCATCCCGCGCCAGCTCGACGGCGTGGGCGCCGGATCCGCTCTTGCCCGGCATCCCGTTGCGCTGCAGGAACTCGTCCAGCTTCTGGCCCGAGCCCGCGCCCAGCACCGTAGGCGCCGCGTACAGGGGGTCCACGAGCTTCCGCATCCACCTACCGAGCGCGGCGCTCCCGATCCCGAAGCACCGCGCCAGCACCGGAAGGTCGAATCGCGCGCCGCCGAACGCCAGCACGTGCCGGGCCTCCTCCAGCCGGTCCACGATCTCGGCGCGCGACTCGTCGAACTCGGCCGGGGTGCGGAAGAACCACGTGCGCCCCAGCTCCCCGTCCCACGTGCACGCGCACGTCAGGGCGCAGTCGTCCTCCACGCCTGTGGTCTCGATGTCCAGCGCAAACACCGCCGCGCGCCGCGGCGTCAGCATCCACCGGGCCCTGACCCGCCGGCCCTCCTCTTCGCAGGCCTGGATGGGCTCGGCTGACCCAGAGGACAGGGAGCCTCCCCCGGCTCGCGGCCCAGGCCCAGGCGTTTCGCCGCCAGCGCCAGATACGAGTGGAGCGCCTCCTGCTTCCGCGACTCCATCACCCTCACGCCCTGGGCCGTCGTCGGCACCCCTGGGCACTCCTGCCGCACGATGTTCCTCATGTACGCGTTCTGTGCCTTGACCATCGTCTGACTCTCCGGCAATGGGAATCCGCGGCCGCTCGCCTGGCATGCACCGACCCACCAGCCCACACACTGACGAGCGGGGAAGCGCGCCTTTTTTTTTTTGAAAAAAGGAAACCTGATGCGCAGTATAAAAGGGCCGGGCGCCGCGGGGACAGCGCACTTGTGCCCATTCGTCTACATCACGTTGCGACTGTTACACCCTGCACAATGAGCAACTACAAGGTCGCCGTTCAGCTGAATTATTTCGATGACATGGGGATTGATTGCGGTGAGGACTACGTAGTAATGGAATACAACCGCCTGCCCTTAGAGGGGGGCAACATCCGGTCCATCACGTACAATACACACGAGAAGCTTCGGAATATGCCCAAGGAACTGGCCATCCGCCTGCATATGGATTATAATGGCGTGCTCCATCTCATAATTCCCGACCAGAATAAGTTCGCGGTCGTACGGCAGGTGGATCTCACGGAGCCAAACCTAAGCCTATTCCGCGCAAACACCCCATTCATGGCGTATGACAAGGAGAATAACGAGGGGAGGACGTCGTTCCTCCACGGCCTCAAGATGTACAACACGGATGTCATCCGGCCCGAGGACGTACACTACATCGGGTACAAGTGCATGGACCCGGTCGGCGAGTTCGCGATCGCCTGCACCTGCTCAGCGACTATCAATAGCACCCTCATCAAGGACGAGCAGTGCTGGGCGGTCGTCATGTTCAAGGCGGTCTTGGATCAGGCGGCCCCGCCCGTCGTACCCAATCGTTCGGCAGGCGGCAAAATTCCCACTGCCGTTCCCGCTGTCAGTGCCAGGGCTTTACCCTATCCTAAGCCGCCACCCAGAATGGAGGTGATATCAGTCGACGAGGAGTATGATGTGGCGCCCATGAATGTGCCACAGTTGAAGGTGCCGCCTTTGAGGGCTTTCGAGGCTCCCCGCTCGGCACTGAGCACCTTTAAGCTCCCCAACAACATACGCCCTGCGGAGGTATCACTGTTGGACGATGCCCTTAAGAAGCTCAAGGCCATCCAGACCGGTGCCGTCGACCTTGCGAAGAAGGGAGACGGCGGCTTTGGCCACTAGGCCCCGCCTCGTCCTTCACAGCACCACCCTTTTTGGCACATCGCGCCCTAGCGCGATACGACGTGCCCGCACACACATGTCAGTTTGAAAAATGAATACTGCGTTATCCGCGATACGCGGCCTCATGGCACAGGAAGTGCTGCAGCGACGCGGTCACATGGGCATGGCCGCGCACGAACGCAAGGTGCATGCGCTCCACGAGCTCGCGCTGCGCGACGAAGCGCGCCGTCAGGTCCGCGAGCGAGAGGTCCGATTCGGACTGGGCCGCGAGCCATGACTTGGTCATGGACCGCACCACGTGCTCCAGGCGGTGCACGTAGTATAGCATGAGCACAAAGTAGTGGAACTTGGAGTGCACCGTAACGGGAGAGTCCGTCTTGGTGGCACGCGACACGTCCACACACCCTTTCGACTGGGTGTCGGTAAGGCAGCAGGCCGACAGGCCGCCCACGATGCGGACCGGCGCGTGCATCGACGTCACCACCTCGGTGCACACCCTGGACAGGGGCGACATGCTCATGCCGCGGACCCGCTCCACCAGCGCGTGCACCTCGCGCACGACCCCGGTCACGCGCGACACGGACGCGTGGATGCGCACGGCCCACGGGTCCTCGTTCTCCGCGCAGTGGAACACGTACCGCTTGTACGAGCCATCGCCGCTGATCACATCAAACGCCTTGCAGAATAGGTAGTCCTCAAACTCGACGCGCGACACGCACCACTGGGCGCTCTCTACTGCGCCGCCGTCCGCGGGGGATGAGGAGGCGGGGGCGTCCATCATTTATTCGGGTCACGGCACGCATGCCCATACGCGCATGGCATGGTATGGCCGTTAAAAAGCTATGTTGGGATGTCAAACGAGTCTACGTTTCTGGGGCTTTTGGACCCGTCCACCCCCTTCCCATCGATTACAGTGTCGTTTTGTTGTGATGAGATCGTCTCCGGTTCTGGAACGGTATCTTCCTCCAAGATAGGGTCGATACGATTTTGTACTACTGTCGGTGGTATGGCAATATTATTCACCTCTGCCTTCACCTCTTTCAACACCTCCTTGATCACGGCTGTCTCTACTGCGCGAATCTCCTTCTTGCTCTTCTCCGTGGCCAATCGAACAACGTTAACCTCTTGCTTCTTTTTCCCCTTCTTGCCTTCCTTTATCTGTGCAAGCTTTTCAATATTCCGGGCCTTCCGGGCCTCCAGCAGCGCCAAATACGCTTCGCTCCGCACTCGCTTCACGGGCGTTTTCACGATCATCCTCTTCTCATCGAGACCATCCTTGCGTTCAGCAATACGCGAGTAAAATGAATCCGCATCAAATATCAAAACATTGAACCGCCCATTCGCGCTAAACAACGAGCCCTGGGACGAGTTTACAGCGTTGGTTAGTCCCATTAGCCCTGCTAATCTCATATTTCGACCCTGCATAAACATAGAAGTACCAGGATTACCTATCCCGGTCAACTGCGACGCTGCATCAACAAGGGGCCAACTCACAAATCCTTGCTCGTTTAGGAACTTGACACTGAGTGCCGCTTTTGCCTCAACAAAGCCAACGTCCTTGATCCATCCAACAAGTGTACCAAGTCGGCGGATGATGGAATCATAATCGTGCTTATACGCCAGAATATCCATCGTTTCAGGATCGAGGTTCAACTTAGCATATGTACTCTTAGTTTTGGCGTGTACGAATCGATTTGACGCTTCTTGGAAAACATTCCTGGTGACTTGCCTGTACTCTCCGGTGACATTCTTCAAGATTGACTCGTAGTTTGGTTTCTGACGCGTTAGCATGTCCTCCATGTGCCCAAACGCTCTAACTTGCAGACCGCGTATTTTCTCTTCAGTGATAGCCCTGATGAACGCGTGGTACATACCGGCACGCTCGGGTGCCAGCTTCACATCATGGAGGTCCTTCTTGCCGATGAAGGCTATGATATCGCTGCCTCCAATCTGATGCGCTATGATATTCTTCAAAATCGCACTTGACTTTTCGGCCAGGTACTCGGGCATTTCCTGATTTGCAGTGGGCCAAGGGACCATCGCCTTCAGAGTCTCTTTGAATTCACTGACGTCCTTCCTCAGGTTTTGTTTCACATCATTGTCGTTCACCTTGGAGTTCCACAGTCTCAGATACAGATTTACAAAATTTTGCAACATCACACGATGGAAGGGAGCATGCAATGCAACGAGCACATCGGAAAGCATATTGTATACAACTCCAAACATAGACTGCACAATGCTAATCTGACTCTCCATAAGATGAGTCAGCATCATTGCTTCAAAGGCCCCAGCATGCATCTCCGAATGCAACGGCTTACCTTCGAGCCATTTGGTGATGGATGGGTGCTTATCAGAGCCATCCATCACGAATCTGAAATGCTCAGTGTTCAAGTCCGTGGTACCATTGAACTCCGACAACAACCAACGGTTGAATCCAAAGGCGTACGTATTCCTCTCCAACCACTCGTTAAATCTCCCGTTATCCAATGCAGCCAACGAAGCCTGGTCCATGCCAGGAATCTGATTTTCCAGTATCACTTTCGGCATCCCAGGATCGCGCTCTATTTCCAAGGTCTCCCTTTGATACTTACCCAGCACCTTGCCCAGGATAAACTTCTGTGTCACTTCTGACACTGTCGGGTCAATCGATGTTACCATATCAAGGATCGACTTGATTACGATTTTTTCTGCTCGGGTATTGATATGCTGCCCAGCAAGCACCAGCCTATAGTATGTTTCGTTCAGAAAGTCGCTCATGACATTAAGCCTTGGCACCCTCGCATCCGTCAGCACGGCGCTGTTTTGCATAGTACTGGCCACGTGGATATCTTTCCGATGCACCGGATTCGGACGCCGCTTATCGGGGCGCAGCCCTCCATAATACAAAAGATCTATCAGCCTTGGCAGGAGTGAGATCTTGGCGGCTTTTCCTTTTTTCTTCTTATTCTTCTTTCCATTTCCCGGCTCCAGGGACCTGAGAAACGCGGCATCACAGTCCGGGAACGAGATCCGCTCTGGAAACGTCAGCTTGGGGGCCTTCATCAGCCTCGCCACCTCCTTCTGCATCGCCTGCTTGGCCTCCTTAAGCGCCTTCTCCTCCTTGGCCTTCTTGGCGAGCTCGGCCTTGGCCTCCTTCGCCTTTTTCGCAGCCTCCTGGGGGGTCGCATTATGGGGTCCCTTGCCCCCCTCCGCCTTCCCACCCCCCGCGTTCGCCTGCCCTCCGCCCGCCGGCACCGCAGCAGGCATACGCGCCACGGGCGCTGCAGCCACCCTGCCCGGGCCCCGCTGTGGCGGCGCAGAGCCGGGGCGCTGCATACCGTTGCCCGCATGCCGAACAGCAGCCGGAGCCCGCGGCGTCCCCGCCGACCTGGCGTCGTGCTCGGTCTTGCTCTTCAGCGCCTGGTTATAGACCTCCAAGGCGACCTTGGTGGCCGACTTACCCTTCCCTGTCGATATGCGCTGCTGCGCCATGTCGGCCATCTTCTTGCTCACGGCCGTCCGCTGCGTCATCACCCGCTCCAGGAACGGCTGCAGCTGCGCCGGCGGCGGGACACGCCTCCCGGATCTTGGGTCCAACATGGTCTGGAGCACCGCCTGCATGACCTGGTCCTTGGTGGCCAACGGGTTCTTCGCTCTGTACGACTCGATGAGCGCGCGCGCGAACCGGTCATGGACCCACTCGGGTGGGATTCCCGGCTGCAGAAGGGGCCCAGGCCCATTCCTGCGCGTGCGTGCGTCCAGGCTCTGCTGGCGCGGGGGGGCCGAACTCGGACGATCCAACGTCATGTATCCCGGCTCGAGGCTATGCGTATGGAAAAACGACATCCGCGCGAGGGGCGGCGCAAGGGCTTAAATACTTACAACCCGATTCATTTGCGCCATCGTCATCGCGACCCGTTACACATGAGAGCCGTCCCTGCCCCCTCCTCCCGAGAGGAGCTTCGTGGCCTGCGCGCGCGCCAGCTTCGCGTCGAACCTTAACCGCGCCATCTCCCTCTCCACGGGGGTCATGCTGGCCTCCATCGACAGAAGCCGCGCCTCGCTGCGCACAATCTCCTTG
>SESA01000455.1_pt1 | contig 26359 bp, 18 predicted proteins | sample 3171451 | NCBI WGS metagenome assembly SESA01 (sample SAMN06051862, study PRJNA518727) | freshwater metagenome | biome: subpolar coniferous forest; feature: holomictic lake; material: water; isolation source: holomictic Lake 227, 8 m depth | place: Canada: near Kenora, Ontario | collected...
TGAAGCAGCTAAACCTGATACTGCACCAGAAGCAATAGCGATGGATGCACCAGTATAGGCAGTAACTTCTCCATAAGCATTAGTGGTAAATGAAGTAATGGTTTTATCTGCACCTATACTACCTGTTACAGTTGTTGTGGTGTTTGCTCTGCTTGCAAGCTTGGTGCCATCAAATACAACTCTCTGATTTGATGTGAACGATGTAGCATTTGTACCACCATCAGCAATAGCAACTGCTGACGAAAGACCTGAAACCGTACCGCCCGTTAAACTCGCATCAACAACTGCTCTATTAGCAGAAGTAAAGGTTACTGTATTTCCTGTTGGGTCTGTCGTAACATCTTTTACCAAATAGAATTTGTCAGCAGCTTTACGGAATAATCCAGCATACTTAATGCCCGAGCTGCCATATTGACCATAAAAACCAACATCTAAACTGTCAGCTGAATTTCCATCCGCAAGTTTAATCAATGAATCTTTGGTAGTTATTGTTGAAGTATTAACTGTGGTTGTTGTACCATTAACTGTAAGATTTCCACCTACAGTAACATCAGAACCAAACGATATTGCAACACTATAATTTGTTTTATTATCTACATAAGACTTCATGGAAGTATTAGCAGTATCAACATAAGACTTCATGGAAGTATTAGCAGTATCAACATAAGACTTCATACTGGTATTAGCCGTATCAACATAAGACTTCATACTGGTATTAGCCGTTGATATTGCACCATCAGTATATGATTTTAATGAAGTATTAGCAGTATCAACATAAGACTTCATACTGGTATTAGCAGTATCAACATAAGATTTTAATGAAGTGTTAGCGGTATCGGTATATGATTTAGCAGCTGCCAAAGTTGTGGCATCATTTGCTTGTAAGAAAGTGTTTGCAGTATATACAGCTGCTGAAGTAGCCACATTTGATGTACTGTTTAATGCAGCACTACTGTTTGCTTGCTCTGTGGTTAGTATTCTATAATAACCAGAACTGTCCACATTCAAAATATCCCAATATTTACTTCCTTCATTCCAACGAATGGATGCATTAGCACCTGAACTTCCACGAGCAACAACATACTGTGAAATAATACCTGATGTTGTACCTTGTGCTAAAGTAAATGTATTGGCAGTATAAATTGTGGCACCAGCAATAACAAAAGAACCACCAACTGTTACTTGGCCAGTTGTTTGTAGTGTATTAAAGAAAGCAGAAGCAAGATTTCCATCAACTGTGTTTGATACAGTTAATTTTGGGGAATTAATATTTGTATTTGCAGAAATAGTATCTACATATTCTGTACCAGAAAGTGATAGTGTTGTAGCCGTTACCAATGGTGCGTTGATTGAAGTATTGGCTTGAAGTTTATCGGTTGATGTTATTCCTGTAACCGATAATGTTCTGGTATTAGCTGAAGTGTTTGCTTGCAAAGTATCTGTTGAAGTAACACCTGTTACCGATAGTGTTCTAGTATTAGCTGAAGTATTTGCTTGTATAATATCTGCATAGGAAGTTCCGGTTACAGATATTGTTCTGGTATTAACAGAAGTATTTGCTTGAACAATATCCAAATAACCAGTACCTGTAACACTTAAAGTTCTAGTATTTGCTGATGTATTGGCTTGTAATTTATCTACTGAAGCAATACCAACAACGCTTAATGTGGTAGTATTTGCTGATGTATTAGCTTGCAACACATTAGTTGAAGTAACACCAGTAACACTCAATGTTGCAGTATTAACTTTAGTATTAGCCTGTAATACATTAACATAACCCGTACCTGTTACTGAAGCGGTTGCAGTATTGATTGTGGTGTTGGCTTGTAATATATTAACATAACCTGTACCTGTAACAGATATTGTTGCAGTATTAACTTTAGTATTAGCCTGAACTATATCCAAATAACCAGTATTGGTAACACTCAATGTTGTGGTATTAACTTTAGTATTAGCCTGAACTATATCCAAATATCCTGTACCAACAACACTCAAAGTGACAGTATTAGCAGAAGTATTTGCTTGTAATGTGTCTGTTAATGTATAACCAGTAACACTTAATGTTCTAGTGTTAGCAGAAGTATTTGCCTGAAGTTTATCAGTATATGTGGTACCAACAACACTTGCGGAGCTCCGAACTATTAATGTGTTCGTATTTGCATCATTTACAATATTGGTATTATAACCAGAAATGTCATTAGTTACTGCTAGATAATTACTTACTTGAACATTACCCGCAACACTAGTATTTCCTGTAACGATTAAATTATTAGAAATTGTGGTTGTACCTGTAACCAACAAAGTATTGTCTACTTCTGTAGCACCACCAATAGTTAATGTTCCACCAACTGTTTCTAAACCACCAACAGTTAAAGTACCAGCAACAGTTGCATTATTAGAAACATAAAGTCCTGTACCACTACCTCTTGCAAACAACAAACCACCAACGTTAGCTTGACCTGATGCAACCAAACTTAATGCTGTGTTTGTAAAGTATACTTGCTGGTCTACACGAAGGTTGTTTTGAACATATGCGGATGAACCAGTACCTTGTACCTGTAGAGTACCAGCAATAATTGCGTTATTTGCAATTTGTAAACCTAATGTTGGATCATTTAGAAATAAAGTTCCTGTAGGTTTAATATAATTATTTGCCGCAATATCATTATTCTCTTTGACAAGAGCATTGGTCGTGGTTACCCAATCACCAAATGTATTAGCATAACTTAAAATGGAAACTGTATTAGCCATTGGAACCTTCTTTTAATAATTTTGACAGCATATATTTGATTTCAGCCATGTCATCTTTGATGTCTAACATTTCCGATTTTACTTTATTTATTTCATCTTTTTGGGTCTTTAACATCCGAACCTTAGCATAGTATTCATTCTTTGAATTTTCATCGGTATTCATTAGAGCCATACTATTGGTATCTCTAACAAAATTAGTACCTGTAACTTTGACGATTGGCATATTAAATTCCTGTTCCTGATGGTAGAGCTAATGCACGAACATCAGTTAAGTATGGAACCTGTGTGTTATCAGCAGTAGCCAATACTATTTTAATTGCAAATTGACTAAACGAGGTATAAGTTTGGCCATCAGCATTTGTATAAGTTACATAGTTATCAGGTTGATTATTAATACCTGGCGCACATTCAAATTCAATCAAATTATCCCTAGCATAAGAATATACATTTGCATTTGAAAGTTGTGTCATTAATTGCCAGTTACTATCATCAAAGTTTTGTGTATCATTTCTATTCAATATCTTGTAATAGATATAAACATTTGTACCAAGTGGTTTATAGGCAGTATAGTAAACTCTCAGGTCACCAGAATCATTACCTGGTGTGAGAACAACTTTCTTGGTGAAATATCTAGACCATGAATTACCACCATGTGAACTTGTTTCACCGTGAATAGTTGCAGAAGCTCCTGTTCCTGGTGAAGGACTTGAATCTGTAATTGTTATAATTGGTGTTGTCAAGTAACCTGAACCTGCATACTCAACATAAACATTAGTGATGATTCCACTTTCTTCTGTAAATCCTAGAATAGCTGCATCACTACCTGTATCAGGATTGCTAACTGTAACAGTAGTATTTGCTGCTGTATATCCAGAACCACCTTCAAATGATACCACATTATTAGCCAGACCCATGTTATTAATTACATAACGAATATTATACAATGATGTACCATCATCAGAAATAATAGGACTTAAATTAGGATCAGATGAAGTTAATGTAGCCGTCATGATGAAAGAATTTGCTGAAGATTTCAATAACAATCTTTCACCTTGGCCATCATTCAAATAAATGTTATCTGGTGTTGGTGAACCAAATTTACCTGGTGAAACAGCAAATGGTCCAATGCGAGCATTACCATTAGCTAAAGTGGAATTATATGAATAAGAAACTTCTGTACCTGTTGGAACAAAATCAGTAGTTGTTAAGTTAATAGCATCTGATGGTGTATTGGTTGCAAAGTTTCCGTGTAGATTTGAAACATTGTTTGGATCAATCCAATGTTGAATGTCTTGCGTACCAAGTTTTCTATATGGCAAACCTTCTGGTACAACGAATTGAATTTGTGGAACTTTGGTCGTATCAAATACACAACGGTCAATAACAAACATCAAATCTTTAGTTTGGTCAGCAGTCCATGTGATGGAGTTTTGCGATTCAAACAATGCACCAACATAAGGAGCTGCACCCACTTTAGTTGGGTTGGTTGGATTTGCATCTGTTGGTAATGCTTTTGCAGTAGAAGGCACAGCAATTGAATTTTGTTGTGCAAAGTATACTCTATAATCAGGTGAATTTGTTTCCAACATGATTGCATAAAGAGCACCCGCTTGAATATAAATTGGGGTTTCAAACATAAATTCAGTATATGTGGAAGCATCCAAATAATGCGGACTTGTAGATGTTACTACCTGTGAAGCATCTAACATAACTGTTGAGTGGTCCAACTTCTGGCCATTTGGATAACCATTTAATGTACCAACAAGAGAAAGTTTTACTGGAGAATTTGTTGTTGGTTTTGAATAGAAGAATATTTTAACGGATTTAATAAAGATTCCGTTTGGAAAATTATCTTTGGATATGATAAAAGTCTGTGCAACAGGATCATATGGTGTATATGTTGTAATTGTACTAATAGATGTTGTACTAAATTGACTGACTTGTGTAAACGAAGCAGCAGAAGAATCTATTGAAGGTGAAAATTGTAGTTGTTGAGATTTTGTTGCAAGGCCAGATGCTGTAAATGTTGCCTCAGCAAAAGTTGTTGCTGTGGATGGATCCGTTGCAATAGCACGATTGTCTACCCGAAATACTCTTGAACCAGTTTGAAATGTGTTTGATGGAACATTAAAGATTCCAACAAAATTACCACTCTCGTCAGTAGATAGTTTGGATAATCCTGTACCTTGATTAATGGCCTGTGCCACATTGGTAATATTACCTACAATGTTATACTGTGAAGTAACATCACCAATGGTACTGTTATATCCTAAAGAGATATCCACACCAGTATCTAATGTTGCAATCTTAGTGGTTGCATCGTAGGCTGTGATGGTCGCACTATAAGAATAGATACTTGATAGTGTTTGTGTTAAGCCTAAGTCGTAATTATATGACATTTATTTTCCCAATTAACTTGATTATTTATTTTTCAAAATCCAAGCGATTGCGCCTGTCACTTTGAACAATGTTGTAAATGCTTTCTGTGTTAAGGTATGTGTATCATCTAAGAAGGCATATGCCATCAACTTATTAATGATACTAACATTAAACTTACCGAAGAACTTGTTGTTCAAGTAACTACCATATGCACCGTTCTTGCCTGATTTCATAAAGCGAACAATTAAATCAGAAAGTCTTTCAGCAGGTACGAGGCCTTGTTCAAAACAATTACGCATTAGACCACCATCACCAAGGATAGTTGTTGTACCATATCCGTTAACGATGTATGTTGAATCTCCATCTGTCCACAAGTTATAAACTTTTTTGCCTGTAGCGGGAACAAGTTTGTCTACTGCTATTTGTTTGTTCATACCCAACCATGGATAAATTTCATAGTTGAATTCTGGATTTACACAACTCATTATACCATCAATATATAATGGATGATTGGATGTGGCAAATGGTTTAAAGTCTTTGCTTGGTGAGTACAATGTTTCAAAAACGGTATCAACCATTGTTTCAACGAACAATACTTTATTTGTTTTTGTTTTATCAAAGTTGAATACCAATTCACCAACTTGAACATCTACAATCTTTTTGGTTGTGCCATCAGCCATCGTGACCAATGTATTGTCTGTGAAGCAACCGCCACCTCCACCACCACCTCCGCCACCACCTGATGGTGCAGGAGGAGGAGGAACATATGTAGCAGTTTGTGTTGTATACTGGTAAACATATTTGGAAGTAATGTTAATCTGAGCACCAACATAATAGTTGGCAACACTAGAAGAATTGGAATCCAATTTCAGTTTTGTTACACCTGTAAACCATGCACCACCCATCGGCATTACTACCTCTTGTGCAACGGCATCATAATTTAGATTTGGTGGATTAGTTGTTGTGAATGTTTGATTACCACTTGCATCCGTAACAACTAAAGCAAAGCCTGCTGGGCCACCTGTATTAGTTGCAGACCAACTTACAGTATGGTTACCTGCTGTCATAACTTGTGTTGTTGAATATGTTGTTGAGAATCCAGAAACAGTTAATATTGCACTACTATCTAAACTAACAGTAGCAGAATCATCACACGAACTTGTAAATGTATATGTGCCGGCTGTTGGGAAGTTTACAACAAACGATGCGGCATATGATGCACTTTGAGATAAATCACCCCAAACACCATATTGATTTAAGAAAGAACACCAATCATTTGGATCTTGAACTTTATAAATCTGAGCAGCAGAACCACCACCTACTGGTGTGTAACTACCACCTACACCAGAAACTAAACCAGCGGTACGAAGAGCTGAAATACCGGCATTGATTGTTCCACTTGCTGGTGAAGAAATGTAATTACCATCAGAGTTAAACAAAGCACTCTTTAATACATTTGTTGTTGTGTAACTTGGTGCACCAATTAATCCAGCAATATACAAACGAACATTTGAAGTTCCTGGATAATTATAAACAGAAACCACACGAGCCGTTGGATAGAATTGGCCTGAACTTGGTAAATAGAATCCAACAATATCATTTGCGTTGAATGTTCCACTTACAGAACTCAATTCAATTGTATTTGGAGATACGATGTATTGGTCGATATTTTGACCATCAAACCAAGTAGATACTGGTGAATTAACCAATAGACCTTTTACTTTAAATATTAATTGTTGTGGTCTAATGTAAGGCAAGATGGAAATGTTTGTTAAGTATCCGTTGTTCTGTCCAAAAATGGACGAAACAGGACTGTAACCCATTGTAGTATTTACATTTTGTAAATTTAATTGACTTGCATATGTTGTAGTAGTTGTTTCAGTCTGACCAACATTATTACCAAATACTCCATTAAACGCACCGTGGTTTGCCCTAGAAGTTGATGATGATGTTGATGAACTTGTTGTTGTACCCGGAATAGTTGCAAAGTCACCTGAATTGGTAATATTGACACCATTAGTTTGTTGATAAACTTGAATGTTAGGATCAGCAATTAATACAGCTGGAGATTGTGCATTATCCACCCAATTGTCCATTGGGGGATTTAACTGTGCAACACCTTGATAAACAGCAACAGAAAATGGATTCAAACTAACAACAGAAGTTGCTAATGGTTGAACAATAGTATCTGTTTTTGTATAGGGTAATGTAAATACGTTTGTGTGTGTACCATTGATGCTTGATATTGCAAAAGTATTTGTTTGTGTTAATGTTCCAAGTGAATTCATTACGATTGGATTTTGTAACTGGAAGTTATCTACCAATGTAATAGGACTCAATTGTTTGGTTCTTAAATTGATATTAGCTGCATAGTCTTGATTAGAAGTATCAGCAGTTGCAATAGAAGAAAAGTCATCTACAAGAATACCATTTTTGAAACGATTCAAACCATTGACATCGGATACTTGTAGGCCTTGTGCATTTTGTTCTAACAAACTTAATGATGTATAGTATTCGATATTATTTACACGGGATTGTAAATCAGTAATATCAGATTTAGCCCAACGCTTATGTAAAATTTTATTAATTGATAAGTTTGTTGTTACTCCAGAAGATTCTCCTGGAATATATGATGTATATGGATCCAAAGAAATATTGGCAATAACCAAAGATCCATCTGGTTCAACAGGTAACGATGGTGTTACTGCTGGAGTTCCTTGTATGATTAAGAAACTCTTATCTTTTGTTAATACTAATTTATCTTTTCTAGCCAAATAATATGAATAGTTACTAACATATTCTGAGAGATTGGATGGAATTAAAATACCTGTATCATCTACTGATGGATTACCTGTATATTCAAATGCATATGTAATAGCCGCATTTTCTCTTGATGGTCTAAAGTCAATACTATCGGACAATCTATATTGTGTACCGTGCTTACTTGTATATGTTGGAATTTCAGCATAAGTTTCCCCAGCATAAGATTCAATACTGAAATATCCATCACCACCTGTATGTGCATAGTAATCAAACACAACTAAAATATTTCCTTTAGGTGTTGGTGCACCAGGTAATAATGTAAGAGCTGCATGGTCATAGAAGTTATCTCGTTGACCATTATCTAATGCAAACAAATTGGTAACATCATAAGTTGAACTGGTTAACATGGCATCTGTTGCTGCTGTGCCTGGTGCTTTAGTATCAATAATCTTTTTAATTTTCTTAACATCAGAAACATAAAGTGATATTTTTCCACTCTTTGTTGCAACATTTTTTACATATACTTGACCTTTTGTCAAATCGATATATGTGTTTGATGCAATAATTCCATCTGGACCTGAGATACTTGCACTTGTTGTATTACCTGTTACTAATGTTTTGGTTTTCAAAACAATGCTGGTTGAATCCCCATTAGGTACAGACATATTGGTAATAATATCAACTGTCTTACCTGAGTAAGTTGCAGAAGTAAATGTTACAGAATCATGGCCTGCTGATACTACAACATTATTACCTGATGTTGAAAAATCTAAAATTTGTTTAGTTGAATGGTCAACAACAGTAAAGTTTTGTTTAACTGCATCTCCAGATAATGCTCCTGTTCCCAAGAATCTTAATGGATTTCCTGATGCAATAGAAAGTGTAATTGTTGGAGTTCCACCTACATTAGTAAATGCCTTACTACGAAATACTTTACTGGAAATATAAGAAGAATCTATTACAGAAGCCACATAAGGATAACCAAGAGTAAACAACATTTCTGGTGTACCTGGATTTTCAAAAATGGTATCACCTGTTGCAATACCACTAACTTTACCTGAGCTATTGATATTTGATTTAGCGGTCAATACATAACCAGCACCAGCTTTAACGATTGATTCTATGTCTTTTGTGTTAAACAATAAAGAGAATGTTGAAGTTCCATCAGGTGTTACTGTAAATGCAGAATCAACCGTTGCGGTTTTGGTTGTACCATTATAAGCTGTAATTTTTCTAATATCACCAGCATTTGTACCGCCAGTAATAGAAATAACAACACCAATGTATGCATCATCTACTTGTGAGAACTTGTTGGTAGAATCTACAAATGTAATTGTTGTTGGGGCTGCGGTTGAAGTAGTACCACTTAATGTTGCAATATTGATATCTGAAACATAAGACTTAAACACATATGAACTTGTGTTAGTATCGGATGTATTGGTAACATAAGACAGATTGCGGATGTAACCAGAACCAATCAATGTAGAAGTATATGTTGTTACATTTGTCGAATCAATATCTTGGTGTGCCACAGAATGGAAATCAATTGATGGCATTGTAGTAACATCAAATGTTCCATGAACCGAATCCACAATAAAATATGAACCATAATCAACAAACAAAGCATTATTGTTTATAGTATCAGTTGTGCGAGCTCTATCACTTACCAAAGTTAAATCGGATTGATTTTCAATTCTATAACCATGAACATATGCAACACCTTTGCCTACTTTTAAATCATACTTGGCTGCATATGAGGTATTGGCTGAAGGTGTTAATTTGAAATCGTCTACAACATAGTCACCATTGGTTTCATAATCACGCTTGGCAAAGTAATCATCGATGACGGAGTATACAGTACCATCTACTTGTTTGACGATACCACCATTTTCAATTCTTAACAACTCAATAAATTGGTCATCATTACCCAATGCTAAAGGTAAGGTTGTGAGTGTTAAGTTGATTTGATATCGGTCTGCACCTGGTGCTTGATAATTGGATGCACCGAGAGCTGGATCCAATAATGAAACATCACTAATATAATCGACAATAGTTTCGGTGATTGATAAACCCACACGGTATGATGGTGTAGAACTATATTTGTTTAGAATAACTGTTTGTGGTTGAACAGATACAAAATGGCCAATTGAATACTTTGAATATGTACCATCAGTATTTACAGTTGATGATTGTGAATATCCATTGACAACATAGAAAACACCATCTGAAATTGAGGCAGCTGAAGATAATCCAACTGATGTGGTTCCGCTGGTAATACCTATTGTTGTAGCTGCAATGTTTGTTCCGTCTGTTGGAGTAAGGAACATGGCATCACTAAATTGAACACCAGAAAGATAAGTTACAATCAATGTAGGTGGATCACCCGCCAATACATCTGTACCTGTTCCTTCAGCTGTTGCAATAACTTTAGCTAAAATTGTACCTGTTGAATCTTGAATAATTTTGTTTAGAAAATCTTGTGCCGTAATTGGGGCACCATTATATTCAGTATTCAGTTTTAAATAGTAACAATTTAAATTTGTAGTTACTTTACCACCAGTTACAGGTGTATTTTGTGTAAAAATATTATCTGCAAATTTGGAAATTTGACTTTGTAATAGGGTTTGAGATTGTGTTAACTCTCTAGCTTGTACGGCATACCCTGGCTTAAAAAGAATTCTATGAAAATTCTTTGACGGATCGAAATCGTCATAGTATGGGTCAACGTTAAAATTCTCAGCCATTTTTGTCCTTTAATAACCTAATACAAATTTAAATTGTTCTATTCCGTCAGCGCTTCTTTGTATACCGCTTCGGTTTTCTATAAGTGCCAAGTAACCTGAGAGTGCAATAAAAGGTGACGGGTTATATGATAATAATGTTCTTGTTGTTCCTGAGGATACACCAAATACTGGCGAACTAGTTACAGGAGTTCCTTTTGTATTTATTAGCTTTAATACATTGGTACCTACATCGAAGCTTAATACTGTTGCAGAAAAAGTGGAGGTTTCGTATGTTGACCCTTGATAAACCCGTTCATCACTTACATAGTCACCAAAACCAGCTGCGACAACAAACTGTGTTGTGGCATCATAAAGTGCTTCGGTTGCAGGATAAGGAGAACTTGCTTTGTCTGATGGATTGATAACTAAACCAAGTTGGTGGTAAGTAATATCTGTAGGAATATATCCACTTTCCGAACCCGCAAATTCAACGGAGTACATTACTCTTGTGCAACCTAACTCAGATAAAGAATCATACCCATGACCACCTATAGGTGATGTAGGTGACACCAATACCGCATTGGCACCTAAGGACGACACGATTGTTACATTTGCATATGAATAGTTTTTACCTGGAGTTGTAACAATAATATCAGAAATTGATCCACCAGAAACATTTATTGAAGTGACCAATGAAGAACCATCTCCATCGACACTCAATGATATAGCGGCATTAGCTGGGTCATATCCTGATCCACCATTAATTACATTAATAACATCAATACTACCTGCACCAGAACCATTAGAATCAAATTCATTTGGTGTATTATATCCTACTACAACTGGCATCCATTCGGTGTCCATAAACCTGGTTTTTAAACCAGATCCAATCGTATACATATATTTCCATTTGTATCCGTCTGGTCCTTGGTAAAGATTGTTGGTGTTGTATGAACCGGGTTCAAAGAACGGTTCATTGGTTGATACTGCACCATTTTTATTCCAAAGACATTTGAAAACTTGGTCGTACTTATTTTTTACATAGAAGTTTAATAACAATTTTCCATTTGCATCTGTTCCAAACATATTTACAGTATCTTTGTAATAATCATATACTGTACCTGTTGTCCAATTGATTCGTTGGATTACTGGTGATATATTTGCTGAAGTAACTAATTTAGCTGCAAAAACATTCTTTAAGAATGATTTCACTGCCAATTGGTCTTGTGTGGGTGTAGGTGGATTATTATCGTCTGTCCAAGGATCAGGTTTTGCCAACAAAACATAGGTGGATCCAATAGGATGGTAAATGTCCGCAGGAACAACCACTACAGGTGCATAGTAGACCTGTTCAACAACAGCCACTTTTCCACCATAAGAAAGAAGATTTTTATTCGCCATATTGTGTACCTAATGCACCAAAAATGTTAACTTGATTTGTGTTAAATGTTCTATTTACATCCATTAAAGAGTTTGCATTGGCAGATAAATTGGAAGTAAGAGTAATGCGTCCATTAATATAATCTACACTTTCCACCGTTGCTTCTGAGTTATTTGCAACCAATACTTTGTCACCAGCATATACAATATCTTTTAATGGGTAGGCAGTATTGCTATAGTTTCCACCGTTCATGATATCATATGCACCTGTCAATGATATGATATTTATGTTGTTAGAACCAGAGTTTGCAGTAATATAAGCAACATTTGCAAAGGTTAACCAAGTATTTGTGTCAACTGTTACTGTATTTGAAATAAAATCAACAGATAATACCACAGCATCTATCTCGGTATCATTAGTATCTGATGTGATAGAAACCGAATCACCAACACTAATGAACTCTGCCACATTGGCCCCAGCCAAATCATTAAACTGAATGATATTGTTACTCTTATTGGTGAAATCAGTAATAATGGAAACGCTGGCATTTGTATTGGCCAAATAGTCTAAAGTATGACCTACTACAAGAGCATCCGTCACCTTGAAATTAAATGCTGCATCGGTCTTAACCGCATATCTACCTAGTAATCTTGTACCGGATGGGTGTAATAGGTTCAATAAAATGTCCCTATACTTGGCAATTTCTTTTTCTACTGTAATAATATAAGTGTAATTATTATAGATATCACTTTGTAATACATTGAAACCACTTGGTTGACCAGATGAATCGAGGTATTGGCCTTGACTAATTACAAGTCCATTAAGGAACGATGCGGTTGCCTTTGCGGTGCCGTCACCATAGGTTCTTACGCCAGTAGCATCATATACAGAAGAACCATCTGGATTGATGTGTGTTGGATCGGTGTAGGCTGTATTGGCCATAATGAATACTGGATGGTACGATTCATCTTCATCTCCACCATGTATAAAATCCTCGGATTCTTCAAAATGTAATTCGAGATTTGGATTCGGTTTAGAATTGTAATTATATACTCTTAAATTATATAATGATTTTGCTGGATCCGCATCAGCAGTCAATAATTCTACTGAATCTACAAAAGATATGTAAGTAGAATTATTTTCATTTGTTAAAGTTTGATAGACCGTTTGGTCTCTTGATGGTAAATTAGTAACAAAAACATTTGATACAACTATATCTTGTATTTTTATTGATACATTAGCTGTTGAAATGTAATCTTCACCTGGATCGGTTAGTGCAATGGTTGTAATTGAACCGGCTCTATCTACAACAACTGAGAAGGTTGCACCATCACCAAGTATACCTGGAACAGATAAGATAGAACCATAAGCACTCACATTGGCTGATTCTACTGTAGCAAGTGGAAGACCTGTTGCACCATAACCCATACCGCCTAATGGATAGGGGTTTACACCTTGAATGTAACCTACTGTTGCAATCGAACCTGTTGCATTAATACTTTGAACATTGGCATAGGCACCATAACCGGAACCTCCAACGAGCGTGATAGTGTCATTGACTTCATAACCTACACCACCATCTACAACTTGAATGGGTGCCAAAATACCTAGATTTTTTATATGACCCACTACAGTAGGTAAGTCAGATTGATATATTGAATCTGCGGCCGCTACAGGACTTTTTGTAATACCACCACCACCATTTTCAACCAAAATGGAAGAAATGGGATAGGTTTCAAATGAGGTAAATGTAAACGCATTTGCGAGCGTTGTGTTTACATTGGAGATTGCAATATTTGAAAAGAAATAATTACTATTTCCAATATCAATGAATCTTTTTAGTGTAATGGTATCTTGCGGTATAAAATTTACATTGGCTGTAAGTCCTGATGTAGGATCCACCGAACCGACAATAGCTATTGGTGAAACCGCACCAATACCTAAGTTTGAAAAGGATATTGCAGTATTTGGATCAGTTCTATAACCATAACCTCCTGTAACCACATTGACCCGTTGTACTGAACCTTTAGTAGTTGCAGAAACTTCTGCTACTGCACCATGTCCGTTGGCAGAACTCAAACCACCATATACAATTACGGGGTCACCGACCTCATACAATAAACCCCTATTTTTTGGATCTATTTTGATTTGACTTAATTGACCAACAACTTTGGCTCTAAGTGGTAAACCATCATACAAAATAGTTTGGTTATTTCCATCAACAACACGAACCATTTCTCCTGATTGGAACAATCGTTCAATATTTGAAATGAATACTTCTGTTTTTGTTCCTGCTTTTACTGAGGCCTCAACGGTTGCAATAGATTTGGTTGTTTCTCCAAATAATCTCATATTATCTATTGACAATAATCTATCATCCGAACTTGCTAATTTTAAACTCTTAGCAACATACCAAGTACCTGCTGATGCTTTCAATACTGAATCTTTGGTATATTCTACATCAAATTCTGAATCGTAAAGTATTTTGAAAAGAAATTGATATGAAGCTGGTGTTCCTTTGGTGCTGTACAATTCTCTTGCATACTTGATGGCACTCTTTTTATTTAAGAGAGCATTTTCTGGCCAATAAGGTAGAAAATCATTGATAAAATATTGTAAGAATCCATCTGTTGTGGAATCAATATCAGAATAACTTAATAGATTTTTAGTGGAATCTAACACACCACCTTGTTCTTCCATCCATTCATAATACGCTTGTAAGAAGGTTACAAACTTATCATAGTCTGGATTGTCCCGAATAAATTCCGGTAACTGTGAAGGAACCAGTAATGAAGTTTTGATATTATTTAATGACATTAGTTCTTAGCAGTAACATTAACTACGATTGCGGTTGAATCATATGGATCAATAGTTATAATTTTATTATATGAAGATGAAATAATTGTTGTTGCTGGATTAACTGTAATTGCTAGTTGTCCTAAATCATTATCAACATTCTGTGGATTAAATGAATTGAGTGTAACAATTCCTTTTTGATAATCTACAATACCAATGTCAGATTTTAATACTGTTTTTACATTGGTTGAATTATTATAATAAGTTCTTAATGCACCATATCTACCTTGTAATACAACAATAGCTGCGGCTAATTGACCGGCATCATTTGCAGCCGGAGTTATTGTTATTGTTGCCGCTGTATAATTTTGACCAGCTGAAGTAATATTAATTGATTTAATAGCACCTGCACCATTCAATACCACTTCAGCTGTTGCACCCGTACCATCACCTGATATGGTTGCTGTCGGTGCATTATAATAATTAAAACCTGGATTAATAATCTGAATCGATTCTACACCACCAGTAAAGGAAGGAACTTCTTCAACATAAACACCATCAATTGATAGTGTAGGTGTTGTAGGGTCTGAGAATTTTAGAGCAGGAGAACTAGAAATACCACTTAACAATACACCACGGTCTAAACCGATGTTATAGTTTAGATTATATGTTGTTGGTACAGTTAAATTAGGATAGAATTTTTTCTGTAATTGAACTTTAACTTCACTTGTGATAATGGATGGGTCTGCTGCTTTAATGGCATCATTTAAATCACCCATCATAAATGTAGAATTGAAAGTATTCAATGTATTAGTTGCAAAATTACTAATTGCTGATGTAACAAGGCCTTGAATTTGACTGGATGTTGCAGTAGTTCTCTTAGGATTATAGATAACACTCACATTAAGCTTGAGGTAAGTATAATCTGGATCAACAATGGTAGGTGTTACAGTTAAAACTGAAATTGGTTTAATAACATCCGAAATCAATCTCTGTTTCTGTGTAGTTGTTAATGAATATGCATTGGATGGTTTCAAACAGACAAAGATTTGGCCATATACAATAGGGTCATTTTCTTCTCCACCCCAAACATTTACCGCATCAAATGAAATGCCTAATTTGTTTTGTTGAATTTGTGTGATGTAATCTTCTGTGGTAACAGCACGACCTTGTGATGCATAGGTCTTTGGTGCTTGATATTTAATAGAATCAATAGATTCTTTAGAACCACCTTTGGAAGCAGGAGTATTTCCATTCACCACAACAGTAGTGAATCCTGATAAACTATCCATCAGAACAAAATTATTGGCACCAGCTGCGGCTGAACCTTGTGTTGTAATGTATGATATTGTAACAATATTACCATCGGATAATTTCTTACCTAATAATCCATCACCAAAATAAATTTGATAATTTCCTGTTAATGATTCTTGTAAAAAATAAACTTGACTTGTAGAATTTAATGTCAAATAGTTATCAGCAACATTATAGATATTATAATATGTATTTGATAATGATTCTTGAACCTTAACTAATATGGTTGTTGTATCAATACTAGAATCTGGTAACTCAAAAGAATAAGTTGGATTAGAAGTACCATCAACAGAATATGAATATGTTACAGGTAAACCTTGTTTTAATTCAACGCCTGTAAATGTTCCTGTATTTGCAGATATATTGATTGTTGCACTATCCACAGTAACAAAATTGTAGTTAATTCCGTCTACAGATTCAGATAAAAAGTTTGTATGAGCTGGAAGGGTTAAACTTGAAGCATTTGTACCTGTTACTACTACATCCACATATGCGGTGGGTGCAATAGATGATTTTGGTGTGTAATTTAACAGTTTTGCATGGGAAACAACAGAATTTCTTTGTAATGCAGTATCCAAGAACATTTCATTGGCAACCATATTCAAATAAAATGCATTATATTGTGTATTGTAAGACATTACATCTAAAAGAACAGAAAGACCAGACCCCTCAAAATTGTAATCTTTAAATGTGTCTTGACTTTGCAAGTAAGTAATAAAGTTACTTTTGATAGTATTAAAGTCTAATCCCGCTAGCTGGATGTTTGAATTAGCTGCAGCCATTATCTTGCCCTCTGTAATATGATACTGATTCCTGTCGGAGTTGTGTTATTTCCGATATAAAAAATTAAAGAAACTTGATAAGCATTTTGGTCTGGATAGGCATTAACATCTACGGAAGCAATAATTGCTCTTGGTTCGTAGTTATTAATGGTTCTGATGACCTCATCTTTAACTAAAGTTGCGTTTAAAGGTGTAATGGGTTCAAATAATAGATTGTCAATTTCTGAACCTAGTGTTGGATTCCACAACCTTTCATAAGGTTTGGTGGATAATAAGTTTCTCACAGAACGGATAACCGCCTGGTCGTCATAACTAAACGACACATCTCCCGTTACCGGATTAGGTGTGAATCTTAAATCAATGTCGGAGTATAGTCTTTGCTTTGCCATTTGTTTATTTATGATAGCTTAGGAGTAAATTCGCTTTTTGGACTTTTGAAACTCGGCCGGAGAATTCTTGGGCCGGAACGCAAAAATTCGAATTTTTGGATTATGAGTTTATCCTTGTTTTAATCTTGTCTGTACCAACAAAATTGTTAACCAGATAAGTTTCGGTTTCACCCATATTACTAAATTGCTTGGTTTGATTATATTTGTCAACAAAACTCTTTAAATTGGTATAATAGGTTACATCACCATTTCGTCTTGTATTTAAAAATGTATCAACACTTGTAATATCTGAGGTAATCTGTACAATTTGACTATAAGTTAAGGTGTTTGCAGTAACACCTGCATCCAATACAACCAAATCTGCTGCAAGAGTATTAGCTTCTGTACTGATTTGTGGTCCAACCAAAATACTAGTAAAACTACCTAAAATGGGCGAAGTATTGATTATACCATCGGTTTGATTAGTAATATACATTGCTGTTTTACCGAGGCTTAAGGCATTTTGGTAATATGGATTAATCGAATCTTGACCGGTAAAGGGTGTCACACCGGAAATACGATTAGTGTGTGCCAAAAATGAGCCAGCATCATTGTATAAATTAGTTGCAGCTGTCATAATTAAGTCTGCATCAGCAATATTTTGATTATTCGCAGTATTTGCCAATACAATCATATCAGCAGAAATTGAAATAATACTATTTACATAACTTACAGTTGGATTTTGAAAATATCCACCTACTGTATTATTTGCAATATCTTGTGCTTGCCATGTTGCAATAAACGCTGGCATCGTATTTAAGTGTGCCTGTGTATTAGCAGAAAGCACTTGTATATCACCGTTGGGGTCGTTAAAGTTATATCCTAAGGTAGCATATACACCGGTTGCATTATTAACTGTTGCCATAATTTAGATTCCAACAAAAGGTGTTAGTGGAGGAGTGGTTGTTCCCATTCCCCCTGGAACTGGATAGTTATGTATATGCAAATCATATATTTTTGAATTAATAACATCCATCATTAAAACTGCGTTCATTTCACCAACATTCGCAAGTGCAAAATTAGCGAGAGGTGCGTTAACTGAAGTTAGCGAAGTGATTGAACCCACAGTATTGATACATCCAGGTATTGCAACAGGTGTCAACGGTTCTGGAATACCCAATGATAGTCCACCTAAACCAGATACAAATCCTAATGGTCCTGCAAATACGCCTGTTCCTGCATTAACCCGTGTTTTTGAATTAATAATATCTGCATGAATTGAACCACCAACAATTAAATCTGAAGCTATATAAAAATGACTAGCAGCTGCTAAATTAATTGCACCACCAAAGTTTTCATTGGCAGTAAGTGAAATGTCTTTATCACCTGAAATGGAAATATCACCAACAACTCGTTCATCTTTTTTACCAAGCACTTGAAGATTATAATTACCATCAACAACAAGATTATAATCCTTTTTAACGTGCATATTGCAATCACCATTAATAGTAATGTTGCAAGTGCCTTTAATCAATACATTTTTGTTTTGGATAATAATTTCATAACCATCTCCATATACCTTATGTACTTCATCACCATTAGGATGCATTTCAGTAAAACTTTTGGATTTACTATGTGTTGTTCTAATTCTCTCACGACCTGGAGTATCATCCATTTCAAATGTATGACCCCCTCTGGTTTGTGTTATGTTGTTGAGTGGAGAAACAGGTGGATTATCCACACTTGCAGGAGAAGGAGGTTCAGTCCATGAGTTTGTTGATGGAGAACCTTTTAATGCCGCAACATTTTGTTCATAGTTAGCTTGATATTTGTCTGCCATTATGGTGTCGATTTATTTTGTGTAGGTATTGGATTGGCCGATTGTTCTGCTGTTGGTTGTTCATAAGCCGCAATTGTTGCATTGGCAGCAGTTAAATCGGATTGACTAACGGGAACTAATAACCCAGCAGTTGCAGCAATTGGAATTGCAACGGCACCTGCAACAGCTGTTGATGCCAATTTTACAGTATCATAAGCTGCATTAGCAGCGGCTTTTGCTTCCTTTAATATATCTGCACTATTAGGATCACCTGCTTCTGAAAATCCTTGCATTGCATCTGCAAATATGTTTTTAATTAGTAATAGAAGCTTCTTTAAACAATCTTGTAATAATGCCAATAGTTTAGCCGGCAAACTTAAAATCCATTGGACCATCGCTCTTAATTTGGCAATATATGCCAGAACATATTTTTCAAAATCTATAATAGGTTGTATAATTTCTTTTTGAATCCGTTTTGCTTCTATTGCAAAAGCTTTTAATTCTGCTATTAACCAAGAATATTGACCCGTTGCATCGGTAAGTCCCAATTGAACCATAACCCAACGAATTGCTTCCCTTAATTGATTTGCAAGTGCTTTGGTGTATTTTTTAAGGTTAATATTCTTTTGCATTTCTGAAATGAAATCACAAACGTGTTCCAAACTATTGTTTGACACATCAATGGCTGTATTGGCAACTATACCTCTAGATAATGAAGGGTTTTCTGGACCACCACTATTCTGATTTACATTGGGATCTTTTGGTGGGTCTACTAGTTTTCCCTTTGATGTTACCTTTGCAACATTGGGAGGTGGTGGAAGAAGATTCTTTTGTATTTTAATAATTGTTGCATTAGCAGAATCAATGGTGTCTTGAATTGTGGGAATTAAATATGGAGTAGTAACTTTAGATGCTTCTAATTTGGAAATATTATCCTTCAATTCCGGAATATAAATTGCATTTTTATTACCCGAAGTATTGGAAGAATTTATTAAATCCTTTGTTTGTGTAATTAAATTTCCTGTGGTTACAGCTGAACCAGTTACATTACTTAGAGTTGCCATTTTTATCCTATTGTTTCAAACCTGGTAAAACACCCATCATTATTGGAAATTGGCCAGAGTGTCCATCCATAAAGAATCCCACCACCCAATTTCCTTCTTCTAAAGGACTATTTGCTATGGAATTGTTTATGGATTTCATAGGATGAGCCCAAGGTAAATCAGAGTTTGGTAACAAAGATTCATTATCTGTATGGTGGCCAAAAATTCTTACTCGACATCTACCTATTCCAGTAGGGTCTGCAATATTTACAACTTCTCCCACCCACCACACAAATGCTTTAGCTCCGAGAAAATTATCTTGATCCATTACGATTGACCCCCTGCAACTTTCGCTTTCCAATTATTATCCGCATTATTAACACCAGAGTAATTCTGTGTATTGCTATCTTTAGCTAATTCTAATACAGTTATATATGATATGTTTGTAATGATATGTCTAATGGCAGTAATGATGTATTTGCCTGAAAAGTAAGGGTCTGGATCTTTTTTGGATTTTGAATCCGATATTGCTGAAATACCAAGAGCCATAAAGTTGATGGCCAAACCAACACAAAGGTCTGAATTGCCAGGTATCGTTAATTTGATTCTTGTATAGTTTGCAAGAGCTATTTGACCTACTCTATTAGGTATATAATTTTCAACAAAAATATCATTAGCAATAGAATTTATCATATCACTATTTTGTTTAACATAAGGTAACTCTTTTTGGTTTGAATTACTCGTAACCATTCTCAAGGTTCCCGCTTCCATATTCTGTGGAGGAGCGTCAAACAGATATTTATCGTATCTGTTTTTATAATTGTTGGTAACCGGAGAACCATTTAATGATTTACCATTTTTGAAATAATCATTATAATTATAGTCTGTTACCGTTTTTTTCTTGGCCAATATATCTAAAGAAATTAATCTATTGGAAAATGTGCCTTTTGAAATGGCCCCCAAAGTATCGATATAGTTCAATACTTCAAATTTCATTGCATTTCTTAACTGTGAATCCAAATCAATCAATTTTTGGTTAGGCCTAATATTTTTTGGATTATAATATAAATTCATAACAGAATTTTGTTTATATAAACTCTGTAACGAATTGAAATGATAACCTTGAACATTCTCATAAAATAACATATCTGCACCAGTTCCATTACCTGTACCAGAACCACCAGAGGTGGGTTGTGCATATGTTGATAACCAATTTATGGTTTCAAATATTTTTTTATTGGGTAGAATGAAATCATATTTACCCCTTGTTGATTCAACATAAACACTCTTTGAGCCAGATACGCCAACTTTTAAAAAGGTATTTAAAATATCAGCAATAATATCCGATATTTCTTTATTTTTGTAAGACTTGGATATTCTATATTGTTGAGAAATTAAAAATTCTTCCGAACAAAAATTAATAGTATAATTTTCAAAATTGTTATTAATACTTAAAGTTTTATCGGTAACTGAAAATACTCTAAATGTTCTACTAATTGTTATAGATGAATCATTTGTCTTTTGAAATATTATTTTAAGAAATTCGGTACCATTAATGGACGCTAAATTTAAAAGTCCAATAGCATCTGAAACTACCAATTTGCCTGAAATGGAAGGACTATAAACATCTTCAAAATAGTTTAATTCAACCATTTTGTCTTTTAATTCTATAGAATCATTAGCTGCAGCTGTAAATAGGACAATTGATTTTAAATCATAATCTGTTGCGTATTTTAATTGTGCATTTGTTGCTGCTGAATTGTTTGATGCCATATTAAGAACTCATTAGTGATTTCAATTGCAGTTCAGTTTCATTTACAAAACTATCTTTGATTATACTTATTTTTCGTTTAACTTCATTTGCAGTATTTTCATAATCAAATATGGAAATGGCATTATAGGAAGTTGTTTTTGTTACAACAATTCCACTATTCGAAAATGTTGCATTAACTGTGGAGTTTATTCCACTATCATAGGTATTTTTATCAATTTGAATGGTTATTGTTTGTTCTTGTAGATTACTAGAATCTGATGTAACAACCGTTTGTTCATAGTGATGTATTGTACCTAATGTGTATGCGGTTACCACACCAGGAGTAGTAGAACCCGCAGCCTCAGAATATTTTTTTACCATATAAAGGTCAAACTGTTGGTTTGTCAATGGCCATTCGGATTGTGGATCCATAATACCATTAGCATATAAAACAATCCAGTACCGATTCACATCATTATAGTAACGATATGCAATATTCTCTGGTGTGTCTATTTCTTTAATATCATATTCATAAGTAAGATTGATATTTTTGGCCAAAGACGGTAATAGATATGCTCTGGAAATTATATTATTAACAGTTAAATAATTTCCATTAAAATCTGATTGGTAAATTAAAGGTAGTGTATTAAAATATTTCATTTATTTTTTCTTTTAAAAAGTCATTCCGGTTTCACCTTTTAGTGTATCGGCAAAGCTTATTTCAGCTGCAGTTCTTTTGGTTTGACCTGGCATTTTTCCTTGGTTATACAATGATGTTTTTGTTACAATATCCATTTCTTGGAATTGTAATGTCATTCTAGATTGAATTGGATTACCATCATTATATGATGCCCAACCATTCGGTGCATAATCAACAATAACATTTTTTAATACACAATCACCAAATTCAAAAACTTTTGCTTTTTTGGCTGCTGTAATTTTTGCAGTTGGATTGCCACCAAATACAGCACCAGTTAATTGTGAACCCAATACATTGGTAAGTGTACTAGTTAAAACATTTTCAATTGAACTTAAAACTCCTGAATCGCCAGTAAATGCAAATTTAATGTTAAATATCTGAGGTGGAGTGAGAAATTGACCACTAGGTCCGCCTGTATAATCTGGTACGGAATAGTAAATAAATGAATTTATAATTTTTTCAACACTATCTGCTTCTTGTGCTGAAACTGGAGTAAAAAGAAAATCCAATTGAAACTCTCTTAATTGAATACCTTTATAAATTAATTGCATTTGTGGATTGGGAACTTGTTTTAATGCAGTACCAAGAGCACTTGTAAGACCAGAACTATTAATACCTGCTATTTTACCTGCAATGCCAGCAGCCTCAATTCCCAATTGCGTTGCATAACCATTTTTATATGTTTGAGCCGCAATATCTCCGGCCGAATGTCCTTTAAATTTTGTATCTGCATATGCATTACCAAAATATCCAGCAATACCTAATGTATCTGTCATACTAATGGATGACCAATTTGAATCAAAGGTTGTATTCAAAGTATCTGGCATAAACAGGGAAATTGTTGCTAATGGTGCTCCTTGTTTAACCATTTTATATGAAGATGCTTGTAGTACGGTTGCAAAAGATTCCACCATTGATATGCCTGCATCTATTGGTGAAACACCTGATGTTCCTACTGTTGTGGTAAATTTGGCCAAATTGCTTTCTGTGGGATTGGCCAAATTTTTGGCTAAAGAATTAACTTGTGTCACCATTTTTTCTGTATTTTCTGATATACCTGTTGTATAATCAAAAATAGAAAATTGTACTGCATGACAATAGGTTGGATTGGTGGCCAAATCTATTGGGTATAAGAGGTTTTTTGAATCGGTTGGGTTTGAAAACAGAGCCCCAAGTAGATTTGTTGGTACTTGAACTCCACCTAAGGATAGTGGAAGGACGCTAACGATGGCCATTTTGATTTCCAGAAAAGATATACATACTATTTATAGAACATCCGGAACAATATTATGGCTTATTCAGGAAAATTTACTCCTAAGAATCCTCAGAAGTACATTGGAGACCACAAAAACATTATCTATCGTTCCTCATGGGAGGCAAAGGTAATGGATTGGCTCGACAAAAACCCCAATATTATCTCTTGGGCTTCAGAAGAATTGACTGTACCTTATATATCACCTGTGGATTCACGCTGGCACCGATACTTTCCTGATTTTATTGTTAAAGTCAAAAGTCGTGATGGTAAATTAAAAACTTTGATGTTGGAAGTTAAACCCAAAAGACAGACAATGGAACCAGCCCCACGAAAAAGAATAACAAAACAGTACATTAATGAAGTTACCACCTATGGTGTCAATCAGGCTAAATGGAAGTATGCTACCGAATTCTGTTTGGATCGTGGTTGGGAATTCCAAATTATCACGGAAGACCATCTAGGATTTTGATATAAATAATCATCATGGCATCTAAACTCTCTCAATTAGCACAACAGAAAACCGCAGCCCAACTTCAAACAATGGGTCGTGAAGCTATTACATGGTTGACCAAGAAGATATCCGATTTAAGGAATGTGACGGGAATTGCATCAACCATTGGTAAAGAAGATTTTAGAAAACGAAATAGGTTTCAAGTGGGTGGGTTATACTACTTTTACTATGATCCTAAGACTAAGGCAGATATACCTTATTATGACCGATTCCCTCTGGTATTGGTACTGGACATCAAAACTGATGGTTTTCTTGGCTTAAACCTGCATTATTTACCACTTAGGCATCGTTTAGACCTTTTGGATAAAATGATGGAATACGCCATCCTTGACGGCAATAATGATGTACAGCGCATGACTGTGACCTATGATATTTTGAACGCCTCCAGGCGGTTTAAAGAGTTCAAACCATGTCTTAAAAAGTATTTGTTTAACTACACACAGTCACAAATACTTGCCGTTCAACCAAATGAGTGGGATATTGCGGCATTCTTGCCAATTCAGCAGTTCAGAAAGGCTTCGGTAAACGAGGTGTGGCAAGATTCATTACAAGAAATAAGGAAAAACTAAATGGCAGGTTCCATTAACGATTTTAAATCAACATTTAAGACGGATTTAGCACGACCCAATAGGTTTGATGTGCAAATTAACATTCCAATTGTACTCTTGCCTTATATCTCAACCGCCAGAAATTTGGTTTATCGTTGCGAAAATGCTGATTTGCCAGGTAGAAACTTCGGCACAATAGAACGAAAGTTTGGTTCTGCACCCACACAAAAGGTTCCATACCAAACTCACTACAATGAAATGAATTTAACCTTTATTGTTTCTGATGATATGTCAGAGAAGATTTTATTCGAAGCTTGGATGGAAGTAATCAATCCATCTTCCACCTATAATTTTCAATATAAAGCAAACTATGTAACTGATATTATTATTAGTCAATATGATGTTACAAATACTTTAACCTACCAAGTTCAATTAATTGATGCTTTTCCAATTAATATAAATCAATTAGACTTGGATTGGTCTGCTGATGGTCACCATAAATTAGCGGTGACTTTAGCCTATACTAACTGGACTGCACCTATGGTCAGTAATATTGTTAGTAATCTTGAAACGCAAGGCCTTTCTGGTCTTGCAAGTTCTTTGGGGTCACCTAATACCCCGTTTTAATGTGATTTGATAAGGAGATTTAAAATGGCTTTGCCAAAAATTGATGCACCAGTATATGAACTAGAATTACCATTGTCTAAGAAACAAATTCGTTTTAGACCATTTTTGGTCAAAGAACAAAAGAATTTAATGATGGCCATGGAAGCAGACGATAAAGATACTATTGAGAGAAACATTAAACAAGTTCTCCATAATTGCACCTTAACTGAAGGTGTTGATATTGAAAAGTTACCTATCGTTGATGTTGAATACTATTTTATTCAACTCCGTGCAAGGTCAGTAGGTGAATTGGTAGAAAACACTTATGTTTGTAATAATATGGTTGACGGAGTAGAATGTGGTAATAAAATGAAAACCACATTGAATCTTTTGGATGTCAATGTTACTTTGGATCCAAACTATTCAAACAAGATTCAAATTACAGATAAACTTACTATTGGTTTGAAATATCCTGAGTTTTCTTCAATTGAAAAAATTCTGAAGAAAGAAAGTGCTGTTGAGGTTGCTTTTCAATTAGTTGTTGATAGTATTGAATACATCTATGATGGTGAACAATACTACTATGCAAGTGAAAGCAGTCCAGAAGAACTTCAGCAATTTATAGAATCATTAAATGCAGCTCAGTTTGAAAAAATTGAAGAGTTTTTTGAGCATTTACCAAAATTGAATAAAAAGATTGAAATTAAATGTAGTAAATGTGGATATGACCACAGCATTGATGTTGAAGGACTTGAAAGTTTTTTCGTCTAATATTTTGTCATGACAATTTAAAGAATTATTACAGGACTAACTTTTCCTTGATGCAGCACCATAAGTATAGTCTAGCGGAACTTGAAAATATGATTC
>SESA01000457.1_pt1 | contig 26293 bp, 18 predicted proteins | sample 3171451 | NCBI WGS metagenome assembly SESA01 (sample SAMN06051862, study PRJNA518727) | freshwater metagenome | biome: subpolar coniferous forest; feature: holomictic lake; material: water; isolation source: holomictic Lake 227, 8 m depth | place: Canada: near Kenora, Ontario | collected...
CCTTCCTGAATTTATCCAGGGCAAACCCTATCTGCTCCAGGGAATGGGCTGCGCTGATCTGCACCCTGATCCTCGACTTGCCTTTTGGAACGACAGGGTAATAAAAACCTATAACATAAATGCCTTCTTCGAGAAGTGCATTGGCAAACTCCTGCGAAAGTTTGGCGTCATTGGGCAGGTGTCCGAACAAAACGGGTACAATTGGATGAATTCCATCCACTATCCTGAATCCCGCATCCTGCATCCCTTTCCTGAACAACTGGGTATTCTCGAAGAGCTTGTCGCGCAGCGCGGTAGTTTCGCAAAGCATTTTGAGGACTTCAAGCGTTGCCCCGGTAATTGCCGGAGCCAGGGTATTTGAAAAAAGGTAGGGCCTTGACCTCTGCCTGAGCAATTCAACGATCTCTTTTTTTCCTGAAATGCATCCGCCGGATGCTCCTCCCAGTGCTTTTCCGAAAGTGGTTGAAATGATGTCGACACGGCCCTGGGCATTGCAGTGCTCCACGGTGCCTCTACCAGTTTTTCCGACAAACCCGGTTGCATGCGAATCATCGACCATCACAAGGGCATTGTACTTTTCGGCGAGGTCACAGATTTTGTCTACTTTGGCAATGATACCGTCCATGGAAAACACACCATCGGTGACGATCAGTTTGAACCTGGCCTCGCTTGCATCCTGCAATACCTCCTCGAGGTCTTCCATGTCGTTGTTCTTATACCTGAACCTCTGTGCTTTGCAAAGCCTCACTCCGTCAATGATTGAAGCATGGTTGAGCTCGTCACTGATGATCGCATCCTGCTCGCCCAGAAGGGGTTCAAATACTCCTCCGTTGGCATCAAAAGCTGAGGAGTACAGGATTGTGTCTTCCATTCCCAGGAATTCGCTCAGCTTGGCTTCCAGGTCTTTATGGATCTTCTGGGTTCCGCAAATGAAGCGAACCGAAGACATGCCGTAACCGTACCTGAAGAAGGTCATATTGGCCCCGGCCATTGTCCTGGGGTCATTCGACAAGCCAAGGTAATTGTTGGCGCACATGTTCAGGACCTTCCGACCATTGGTCATGATCTCCACTCCCTGGGGTGTGGTGATGATCCTTTCGGTCTTGTATAATCCGTCGTTGCGGATGCCGTCGATCTGATTCTGCAGATGTTGCTGAAATTTACCGTACATAGTAGTGGGAATAGGTATGATTAGAGGCAGCAAAATTAGGAAAAAAACTCATCGGATAACCCTCAGGTTTAACGACCTGAGTTTGGGGGAGAACACCGAGGTGAACATCACCACAAGCAGGGTCATCCCTCCTCCGAAGATCACCGATGGGATCAGCCCCATGAGCTTTGCCGCCAGTCCTGATTCAAATGAGCCTATCTCGTTGGAGGAACCTATGAAAATTGCATTTACTGCAGCCACCCTGCCACGCATTGCATCCGGAGTAAGCAGCTGCATGGCTGTGGCCCTGATAACCACGCTGATATTGTCGAACATTCCGCTCATCATCAGCAGGCCTAAAGAGAGATAAAAATTCTTCGAAAGGGCAAACAGAATGATCGACAAACCGAACCCGGCAACGCTGATAAAGAGGTACCTCCCGGCTTTCACCATAGGGGGCTTGTAGGTAAGTATGATACCCATGATCACAGCCCCGGCCATAGGCGCAGCCCTGAGAAATCCAAGTCCCTGCGGACCAACCATCAGCACTTCCGCAGCAAACACAGGAAGCATGGCTACGGCTCCTCCGAATAATACTCCGAACATGTCGAGCGACATCGCACCAAGCAGGATCTGGTTGTTAAACACGAAACGTAATCCGCCAGCTAATCTTTGTATTAGAGTTTCAACTTTGAGAATTTCAGGTGTCGGGCGGTTCTTTACAAAAACCAGGAGGATAAATGAAATGAACAGGAATAAAAGCACGCTTATATACGCTGCAATGACGCCGAAAAATCCGTACACCAGTCCCCCTATCGCCGGACCAGTGATCGCTCCTATATGCCAGATCATCGAGTTCCAGGTCGATGAGTTCGTATACAGACGGCGAGGAACCAGCTGCGCCATAAGCGCGATGATCGAAGGATAAAGAAATGACCTTGAAATTCCGCTGATCATCACAACCAGGTAAATCGGGAAAACCCCGACGCTCGCAAGTATCCCGAGTGAAGGAAAGCTGAACAAGAAAAGAAGAAGTGTTCCGCAGGTAAAGAACAGCATGAACATCACGATGATCTTTTTGCGGTTGTATTTATCTGCTGCATTCCCTGCAAACAAGGCCGATGCGATATTGGGCAAAGCCTCGGCCAAGCCTATAAGGCCAAGCGACAAGGGATCTCTTGTGATCTGGTAAACCTGCCATCCCACGATGATGCTCTGCATCTGGAAGGCGATGGTCGCAAAAAATCTGAAACTGAGAAAAAGACGGAAGTCCCTTACACGCAAAACTGCGTAGGCATCGTGTTTTTCGTGCTGGTTCTCCAATGGACTATTCTTCGTCGCTCTCCTGGTCTTCGTATGCCTTAAGCAGTTTATCCTGCACATCCGAAGGAACCTGGGCATACTCGGCAAATTTCATGCTATATGTGGCACGGCCGCTGGTGATGGAACTGAGAGAGGTTGAATACCTGTTCAGTTCGGCCAGGGGCACTCTCGCTATGATCTTCTGGAATCCGGCTTCACTGTCCATGCCCATGATAACAGCCCTGCGGCCCTGTAGATCGGTCATGACTTCACCCATTTTATCTTCGGGTACCAGTACTTCCACATCATAGATTGGCTCGAGGATCTTCGGACCGGCATTCTTGAAAGCTTCCCTGAAGGCGTTGCGGCCGGCGAGCTTGAAAGAGATTTCATTGGAATCTACCGGGTGCATTTTGCCGTCATACACGTTAAAGACGATATCACGGGCATAAGATCCTGTAAGAGGCCCTTCTTCCATCTTGGCCATTACGCCTTTCAGGATTGCAGGCATGAAACGGGCATCGATAGCGCCACCCACAATGCAATTGTGCATGACGAGTTTTCCACCCCACTCCAGTTCGATAGGATCTCTTCCGCGTATAGGGAACTCGGTCTGGTCAGCCATTCCCTCTTTGTAAGGCTGTATCATCATATGCACCTCGCCAAACTGGCCTGAGCCTCCCGACTGCTTCTTATGACGGTACATTGACTTGGCCGACTTGGTTATGGTTTCACGGTAGGGAATGCGGGGTGCAAGATATTCAATAGGAATTTTTTCAAGGTTTTCGATGATCCACTTTGTGAAATTCAGCTGGAGTTCGCCCTGTCCCTGGAGGATGAGCTGCTTGAGCTCCCTGGAATATTCGAACACAAGAGTGGGGTCCATCCTTGCAAGTTCGTTGATGGCAGCCCCGAGTTTTTCATCATCGTTGGCGCTTTTAGCCTTCACAGCAACGCGGAACTTGGGTTCAGGATATACCGTCGGTTCAATGATATCATCAGGATTCTTTATCGAATTCAGGGTATTTCCCGTATGAACATTCTTCAGCTTGATGGTGGCACCAAGGTCACCGGGCATGAATTTTTCAACTTTATCACGATTTTTGCCGTTCACGACGAACAACTGGGAGATCCTCTCCTTGGTATGGTTACGGCTGGGATTGATCATGTCCTGTGCTTCAACGATCTCACCGGAATAAACTTTAAAGAAAGAAATCTCGCCGATATGAGCCTCGATGGATGTTTTGAACACAAAAAGAGCTGTAGGATCTGATGCTTTGAATTTAAGCTGCTTCCCATCGGTGGTCTTTGCGCCTGGCATTTCATCAGGAGCAGGTACCGCTCCGGCTATGAACTCAAGCAACCGGCCAACGCCCATATTCTGTTTAGCACAAACGCAAAGAACAGGGAACATGCTGCGCGACACAAGTCCGATCTTCATTGCCTTGTTAATCTGTTCTTCGCTGAGAGTCCCCTTTTCAAAAAATTCTTCCATCAGCTTTTCATCTTTCGAGGCAAGTTCTTCGATAAGCGTTGCCTGCATCTCTTCGGCCTTGTCTTTCTCCGAAGCGGGAATTTCGCTGATTTCCGGTTTACCACCGCCGGCAGGATATTTATACATCTTCATCTTTAAAAGGTCGATGAAGGAATTGAAACCTAAACCTGCATTTACAGGGTACTGAATCGCAGTAACATTACTCCCGAAACGGGATTTCAGATTGCGCAGTGTTTCGTCATAATTTGCATGTTCAAGGTCAAGATGATTCATCGCAAAAATCACCGGCTTGTCTGCCTTGGCAGCCCAGCGCCATGTAATTTCAGTACCTACTTCCACCCCGTTCTGGGCATTGACTACCATAACCGCCGTATCCGCAACACGAAGGCCCCCGATCACTTCTCCGATGAAATCGTCAAAACCCGGTGCATCTAGTATGTTGATCTTCTTGTTGTCGCAAAGGCTGTAAAGTAACGATGAACTCACCGAAGCCTGGCGCTCCAGCTCTATCGGGCGGTAGTCCGAAATGGTGTTCTTATCATCAACGGTTCCGCGGCGGCTGATCAATCCACCTTCAAATACCATCGCTTCAGCTAAAGTGGTCTTTCCTGTTTTCGTACCTCCTATGAGCACGATGTTACGGATTTCATTGGTCTGGTAAACCTTCATGTCGAGTAGTGTTATTCTGTTTTTATGATGAAACTATTAATTTCCTGAAAAGGCTTGCAAATGTATAAATAAGGTTGGAATAATCAAAGGGACAGGGATATATAAATGGCGAAATGGTGAAATAGTGAAATGGTGAAATGGCGAAATGGTGAAATGGTGAAATAGTGAAATGGCGAAATGGTGAAATAGTGAAATGGCGAAATAGTGAAATGGCGAAATGGTGAGTTGGTGAAAACAGTCTGGATCCTGCATCCCGACAAAGACACTCCTCTCCCTATCTCACTTCCGCTCTGATCGCGTTCCAGCGCTCGGGGCTCATCTTTGATCCTATGAACTCGATGACATTGCCCGAAAGAAGGGCACCATATTCCCCGCAGGTTTTCAGGGACTTGCCGTTTGACAAGCCATAGAGGAACCCGCTGGCATAAAGGTCGCCGGCACCGGTAGTATCGACCGGCTTAACCTCTATCACCCCGATGTCCCAGCTTGCTTCTCCGCTTTTGATCATGGAACCCTTGCTTCCGATCTTTACCACTGCAATTTTGACTGCGGATGAGATCTCATCGAGGGCCTGCCGTGGTTCCAGACCGGTGAGAGCTTTTGCTTCTTCCTCATTGGCAAACACGATGTCGATATATTTCGTGATGATCTCCTTCAGGAATTCCCTGTTGGCTTCAACAACATTGTAACTGCAAAGGTCAATGGCTGTGGTGAGTCCGGCTTCTTTTGCTTTCTGAGCTGCAATCCTCACAAGATTGTGGTCCTGCACCAAAAAACCTTCGATCAGGAGATACTTGTAGTCGGCATACCTGAAATTGCTTACAAAATCCAGGTTAAACTCTGCCGAAGCTCCAAGGTGGGTCGCAAAGGTCCTTTCGAAATCCGGTGTTACAATAGCAACGACCCTCCCGGTTTCATTATTACTGTGAACCATATGCAGATCAACCCCTGCATTAACCATGTCGCGAACAAATGAGCCTCCGATCTCGTCTTCCCCGACAACCCCTATGAACCCGGCTTTCGCGCCAAGCATTCCGAGACCGTGGATCGTGTTGGCAGTTGAACCTCCGGCCGACCAGGACTTTTCATATGATTTAACCCTGTCGAGCACCTGGTTCGACCGGTTCTTATCGACCAGCTGCATACTCCCCTTCGGAAGTTCCAGTTCGCTAAGTATAATGTCATTATCTGTTTTCACCATGATATCCACCAGGGCGTTGCCGATTCCTAATATTTTGTTCATACGATTTTTTTTAAGTGATGAATTACGAGTGACGAATACATTAAGGATTTACGAATGCATTTGCAAAGCTAAAAACCGACTAAGGTTGATAATAGTAAATAAATATGCTTGATAACTCGTCATTCGTAACTCGTAATTCGTAACTCGTAATTCGTAAATACATTTCTTCCCGCAAAAGTATACAATTTCCACTCAAATCTCAACAGATACGAATCCATATTGCTTCAAATGCAACCAAAATCAAGGACTCCCGTATAACCAAGAAACATCAGCCATGAAAACACTGAGATTTCTGACGATAGCCCTTCTGTTTACTTCATTTTCAGTGCAAAGTTTCGCATTGATCGATGATTGCCCCTGCCGCCGTAAGGTTGTGAAGAAGGTAGAGAAAAAAGTCATTGTATGGAAAGCCCCGGTAAAACGCTTTACCTTGTTTGATTCATTGGTCGTACCTCCCGAAGATTTAGGATGCCGCAGGGCAGGAATGCAGCAGGTAGTGAATTACCAGCTCAAGTTCATGCCGAATCCTGTTCAGAAAGAACTGAACGTGGTGTCGTTCATTGAATATTCAGGGAATGTAAAAATAGAACTCTTCACCTGTGAAGGCAAACTCATCACCACCCTGATGAATGAGTACTGGGAAAGTGGTACCAACGTCCGCACCTTCAACCTTGAAGGCAAAGTGAAACGCGGAATAGCCTATGTGAGGCTCACCGCCGGAACAGTTAGGCAGGTTGAAAAGATATTTGTACTGTAGCTAACCAATCTATACATACGCCTCCGGAACCGGGTCTGAATGCCCGGTTTTTTTATTTCTTACCCTTTCCCCAGTTCCCCGGCCCAAAAGAAGAAACCGGATTTTATTCCAGGGTCTTTCCCCAATTCCCTGGCCCGGACAAAGAATCCGGTTTTTTATTTCTTACCCTTTCCCCAATCCGCCGATTCCAAAGAAAAAATTACTGCGGACTGTAATAATTTTCATAATTCTACGTCTTAATTAGACTGATTCTAAAATAAAATCATTGATTGAACTGAAAGGGATTACTGCTAAATTACTGGATATGTTACGTATTATATTAACATTCATAGGATTGTCGGTTTTCTGCCTGGGTGGGTGCAGCCAGGGGAGTAAAACCGCTGATCCGCAAACAAAAAACAAAATGGAATTCAAAAAACTGACTACCGAGGAGGAAAATGTGATCGTTAAAAAAGGAACCGAGCGGCCTTACAGCGGGAAGTATGAAACGTTTTGGGAAAAAGGCACATACGTATGTAAGCGATGTGGTGCGCCTCTTTACCGCTCCGATGACAAGTTTGACGCAGGTTGTGGCTGGCCCAGTTTTGACGATGAGATCCCTGGTGCGGTAAAAAAACAAACCGATGCCGACGGGATGCGTACTGAGATCCTGTGTGCACGTTGCGGGGCTCACCTGGGGCATGTATTCAAGGGGGAAGGACTCACCTCTAAAAACACAAGGCATTGTGTGAATTCAATATCCATGGATTTTATCCCAGCCAAAGCCCAGGCTTCGTCTGACACCGCGATTTTTGCCGGGGGCTGTTTCTGGGGTGTGGAATACTTCATGAAAAAGGCAAAGGGCGTGATCAGTACAAGTGTCGGGTATACCGGCGGCCATAAAGATCATCCAACCTATGAGCAGGTATGTTCAGGTCAAACCGGACATTACGAAGCCATTGAAGTGGTTTTCGATCCCTCCAAAACCAGTTTTGAAGAAGTAGCAAAACTCTTCTTCGAGATACATGACCCTACCCAGATGAACCACCAGGGCCCCGATTTCGGAGAACAATACCGATCTGCAGTGTTTTACAGGAGCCTGGACCAGAAGAAGACTACCGAGAAACTTATCTCTGCTTTAAAATCAAAGGGTTATGCTGTAGTGACCGAAGTCAAACCAGCAAAGACTTTCTGGAAAGCCGAGGCTTACCATCAGGATTATTACAATCATAAAGGCAGTTCGCCTTACTGCCACGGATACGTTCAGAGATTCTAAGGGTCGTGAGGGTGGATCGTGAGGGTAAATCGTAAGATAGGTCGTAAGGGTAAGTCGTGAGAGTAGAGCGTGAGGGTAAGTCGTGAAAGTAGATCGTGATCATCACGTTTTATCTTCACGAACTATCCTCACGTTTTTCCTCACGATATTCGTCACGTTTGACCTTCACGTTTTTCCTCACGATATTCGTCACGTTTGACCCTCACGTTTTTCCTCACGATATTCATCACGTTTGACCCTCACGTTTTTCCTCACGATATTCGTCACGAACTTATTTATTTGCACCCGCCAGCTGCGGGATCTTGATCTTGTCTTTCATGCCAAGCCCAGTCACGATCTGTATATTGATGCCATCGGAAAGACCGGTCTTCACGAATTTCTTTTCAAATTTCTGCGGACCGGTTTCGATTTCAACATATGCTGAATCACCTTCAAACTGCAGGAGGTTTTCCTTGATAGCCATGACATTTTCGGCCTTCTGCAGCACGATATCCGCATTTGCACTATAGCCTGAACGGATGAACTGGTTGTTCTTCAGCACCACATCGGCCTTGATCTCAAACTGGACTGCGCCATTTTCAAGTACTCCTTTGGGGGAAATATACTTCAGGACAGCCGAAAAGGTGTCGTTCTCAATAGCCCCGACGGTCAGTGAAAGGTTCATGCCGGGTTTGATTTTACCAACTTCGGTTTCGTCAAGTTTTCCCTGGAAAATCATGTCGCCCACGTCAGCCACCGAAGCAATGGTGGTTCCTGCATTGAAATTATTGGTCTCGATCACCGAAGAACCAACTTTCACAGGCACATCCAGCACCATGCCACTAATAGTCGATTTGATAAGGGTATTCGTTGTTTTACCTGATTTCTTGTTCACCCCTTCACGGATCAGCTCGAGGTTGGCTTCAGCTGCGGAAACTTCCTGGGTGGCGTTTTTATAGGCTATATCGGTTTGCTGGCGTTCAGCTTCGGCTATAACACCCTGATTAAAGAGCTTCTGTTTCCTGTCGTAATTCATCTTGGCATCGTCAAGGGCAATTTTAGCCCTGTCAAGCCTGCCTTCTGCATTGTTCAGGTTCACCAGGTCGGGAATGATCCTGACCTTGGCTATAATATCGCCAGCATTGATCTTTTTACCGGCTTCAACATATACTTCTTCGACAATGCCAGAGACCTGGGGCTTGATCTCTATTTCCTTACGGGGGATGACCGAGCCCGTGGCAACGGTCTTTTTCACGATATTCGTCATGAAGGGCTTGTCGGTCTTGAACACTACAGGCTTTTCCTTCGACTTGTTGTAGAGGTAAAATATAGTGGCCAGGAATAATCCCAGGATAATGACCAGCAGTGAGATTCGGAGGATTTTTTTCATAATTCAGAATGATTAGTAGTTTTTATATTTTGGATGCAGGATGCAAGATGCAAGATGCAGGATGCAGGATGCAAGATGCAGGATGCAGGATGCAGGATAAGCATCATCCTGTATCTTGTATCTTGCATCTCGTATCCCGTTCTATTCATATCTTAGTGCGTCTATCGGTTTCACACTCACGGCCTTTCTTGCAGGTACAAGTCCGGCAATTGCTCCGGCAAAAACCAATATGGCAAGCGAGGTTATTGCAACATTAAAATTAATCCCTGGATGCAGGAACATATCAGTATTTGCACCCGAAGTTTCGAGCAGGTAATTGATCCCTTCGAGCAGGATCACACCCATCGTTAGTCCGAAGTACCCCGAAAAGGTCGTCAGTACAACCGATTCGGTCATGATCTGGCTGATGATCACACTGGGTGTTGCCCCAAGCGCTCTCTGTATCCCGATCTCTTTTGTCCTTTCCTTGACAACGACCAGCATGATATTGCTCACGCCGATAACACCAGCCATCAGGGTTCCTATTCCAACGATCCATACCAGGATCCTGATGCCGAGGAAGAGACCCACCATTTTCTTGTATTCGACTTCCAGGTTGAAATGCCCGATGGCAGCATCGTCGGATGGAGCTACAGCATGTCTTTTTTTGAGAATTGTGATTGCCTTATCCTCAACAACAGCTACGGGAATGCCATCTTTGGAAGTGATATTGAAAAAGCCGATGGCATCACCCATATTGAACGTTTTCTGGCAGGTGGTGAACGGCATATGCAGTCTTTGGTTGTCGTAACCGGCAGCTTCTCCGGTACGTTTGGATTTAAAGAGACCTACAACTTTGAAATACACCCCGTTGATCTGGATATACTGGTTAATGGGGTTTTCATCCTTGTTGAACAGAAGCTCCCTAACCCTGTCGCCGATCACGACGATCTTTCGCTTTTCCTTGATATCCAGCTCATTGATAAACCTGCCTTTCAGGAGGTTTACAGGGTCAATGCTGTCGAAAACCGGGTAATCACCGAAAATCTGGAAGGAACCTGATTTAAGTCCGCGCATTACGTTGCTCTGCCCGTTATACCCTCCCACGTTACTTCGTGGAGCAAGGTATTTTATTTCGGGGATTCCTTCACTCAGGGCTTTCACATCCGCATTCTCATAATTAAATCTCCTTCCCCTCGTAAACCCTTTGTATGGAACAGTAGTCTGTTGAGCCCAGATGAATACGCTGTTGGTGGCCATATCCCCGAAGTTCTGGGATACACCGTTCCTGAGCCCGTCGCCCGAACCCATCATGATCACCAGCATGAAGATCCCCCAAAACACTCCAAAAGCAGTGAGGAAAGTCCTCAGCTTGTTCTTGCGAAGAACGTGATAAATCTCCTGCCACCTGTCTAAATCGAACATGATCGAATAAGTTACGAATTACGAATTACGAATTACGAGTGAAAAGTATTCGTCACTCGTCATTCGTAACTCGTCACTTGTTTTAATTTCCTTCATTGCTTATTCCTCCCTCAGTGCTTCTATCGGTCGTATCGCGGCTGCCTTAATGGCTGGGAAAAACCCGGCGAATGCCCCGGCAATGATCAGTAAAATCGTGGCTCCCAAAGCGATCGCAATGTTAGCTTCAGGGTTCCTGAAAAAATCGGAAGGGGGAACGGTCTTCGCGATCAGTTCAAGCAGCCCCACACCAAGCACCAGTCCGATATATCCTGCAAATCCCGTTATTACAATAGCTTCCTGCATTATAAGGCCAATAACAGAACCCGGTGTTGCTCCAAGGGCTTTACGGATGCCGATCTCTTTGGTCCTTTCCTTTACTGAGATCATCATGATGTTGCTCACACCCACGATTCCCGCAATAATGGTACCGATGCCGATGATCCAGATGAACATCCTGATTCCTGCAAACAAGGCATTGAACCTGCGAACATCTTCACTTTTATTCATGATATCGATTGCCCTGGGGTCATCGGGTGAAAAAGTATGTGAACGGGCAAGGGTTTGTTTTGCCTTTCTGAGCATGGCATCGGCTTCCTCGGGCGTTGCATCACCGGTTGTGAATGAGATCTGGTTGATTACATTGCTGGTATAGAATACTTTCTGTGCAGTGGTGATCGGAATATAGATGCGTTTCTGCTCGTCGTCTCCTCTCCCGAAATCGCGGAAAATCCCTATGACCTTGAAGGGTACTCCCTTGATATTGATATACTTTTCAAGCGCCAGGCTGTCTTTGCCTTTGAAAAGCTGTGCCTGGACTTTCTCTCCAATGGCTGCAACCTTGCGGCATTCCCTGATATCGATCTGGTTCAGGAAGCGGCCTTTAAGGATCTTTACTTCCTTTATATACCCGTAATCGGGATGACTGGGTGAAACGAAGAAATTACCATATTCATTTTTATTGGAAACCAATACATTGCCAAGAAAAAGCCGGGCTGATATCCTGTCGTAACCCTTGATTGAATTTTTAATCAGTTTATAGTCCTGGTCGCTGAATTTGATTTCCCTGCCGGTCTTAAGGCCTTTATACTGAACACTGGTCACCCCGCTGCTGATCCAGATACCGTTTAATGCTCCGCCTTTGAATTCTTCCTTCACCCCGTTTTCAAGTCCGTTCCCGCTTCCAAGCAAAATGATCAGCATGAAAATACCCCAAGCAACAGCAAAACCTGTCAGAAAAGTCCGGAGTTTGTTTTTCCTGATGGTACTGTATATTTCCTGCCAGCGGTCAATGGAGAACATTTGGGGGTTAGGGGTTAGGGGTTGGGGACTAGGGATTAGGGATTAGTTTTTAGTGATTGGTGATTGGTGATTGGATTTAGGTTTCGGGTTTTAGGTTCTCTTACCTAATCCCCAACCCCTAACCCCCAATCCCCATCACGCTCTTACACTCGTTAATATCTGTTCATTTTTCACTATTTCGGTGATCAGTCCGTCGGTGATCCTTATCGTTTTCTGGGTCCTCCGTGCAATATCATGCTCATGTGTTACGATCAGCATGGTGATGTTTTCATTTTTATTAATGTCGGTAAGGATATCCATAACTTCCTGTGAAGTAACTGAATCCAGGGCGCCTGTAGGTTCGTCGGCAAGGATCACTTTTGGCTTTGCTATCAGCGCCCTTGCAATGGCAACACGCTGTTTTTGTCCACCCGAAAGCTCATTCGGCAGATGGTGTGCCCATTCTCTAAGCCCCATCCGGTCGAGGTATTCCATCGCCATGGAGTTTCTCTTTTTTCTCTTGACATTCTGGTAATAGAGTGGCAAGGCCACATTTTCCATGGCATTTTTAAAAGAAACAAGATTGAACGACTGGAATACGAATCCCAGGTACTTGTTCCTGAGTTTGGCAGCTTTCTTTTCGTTGAGACGCTCGATCGGGATACCGCTTAAAATGTATTCTCCGTGGTCATGGTTATCAAGGATTCCAAGGATGTTAAGCAGTGTCGATTTCCCCGATCCCGAAGCGCCCATTACAGAGATCATCTCGCCGGCCTCAACTTTAAGGTTGATCCCTTTGAGAACGTGCAGCTTGTTACTCCCGGTAACGTATGTTTTATGAATATTGTTGATATTGATCATTGATAAGCAATTAGAGCCCTTTTGAAGGAACATGACATAAGACTCTATTTTAACGGCAGAGTTACAAAAGTTGATATAAAAAATCTTCTGATTTATATGAGGTGTAAATGATTATCGGTGAAACGGGCAGATTATTCGGTGAGTGTTTGTGAAATTTTTTAGGCAGGTATTGGAAATTAAAGGATTCTTTGTAATTTTGCACCCTCAAATTCCTCCTTAGCTCAGTTGGTTAGAGCATCTGACTGTTAATCAGAGGGTCGCTAGTTCAAGTCTAGCAGGGGGAGCCAAGACAATCAGCCACTTACATCGTTTTGTAAGTGGTTTTTTTGTGTCCACGCCAGAAATATGCCAGAATAGAATGAGGTTTAGACTTTTGTTATCTCTTTCAGATACATTTGGAGACCTTTGGGTTATGAGCCCGATCCAAATTAAAATATACATTTCTAACACACTGAATAACAATTTATTACACAGGCTTCATTTTGAATCATTTCTTACCTCAACCCTAAAATCCCCCATTTTACCTAACCTTATTCCTTACTTCAACATAATGGCTGCTCTAACAATATTATTCAAGCAGAAAGGTAAAATATTTGGTGAAACTTGTTATTTGCAAAAATGATTACCAGCAGCAGGGCTTTAGCTTTAACATTGACACCGTTCTTGACATTATATTCAATGGTCGTGGGATAAGGGTGTCTACTCATTTGAACCTCTGAAGCCATCACGAACTCCGACTTGACCTCGTATCCGATGAAGTTTCTATTGGTCAAAATGGCGAATTCACCGACGGATGAAGTTCCAGAGCAACAATCGAGAATCGTATCTCCCGGCTCTGTGGTCAGCAAACCACAAACCGTAGGCACATCAAGCGGAAATGTCGCATTATGTGTCATATAGAATCCTTTTTTTTCAAAGCATTCTTTCTTGAGTGCTGAAGTATTCGCAACATTGGTCCTTAACACACCATCACGAAAATCCAAACCAGATATAATCTTTGGATTGACATTGTTGGTGCCGTAGGATATCAGGTTATCAGGGTCCGTTAATCCTTTTAACCAATCATCCGTATAAAAGAATTTATCAGTTTTAACAAAATGGAAGATTGGCTCGTGCGAGCGTACGCTCCGTTTACCCCTTGTGTAGGTTGGGTTATTCTTAATCCAAATGATTTCATCGTTGAATATCCATCCCATTTCCAACATCCTGAGTAAGAACTTCTGCGGAACGGCATTGTACTGGCCGTTATCAGCACAATCGTTGATGTTCACCCACAAGCTACCATCATCCGCCAATACCCGATAATCTTCCTTGAAAATCGGCATTAACTTATCAAAGTATGCATCCACGCTGGCTTCCATCCCTAACTGGTCCTTACCTGTTGGTCCTGGTCTTAAAATCGGCCGAGGGGTGGTCACTTTGATATGTTTTTCTGTCTGTTAACCTGAACCCATTTCAGGTGAGGTTCAACTATTGAAATCGGATGATTTTTCCTTAAAACCTGGCTGAAAACTAAAAAACCACTTATAGGTGACTTTTGTAAGTGATTCATTTTTATTGTTTTAACCAGTGGGCCCACCAGAACCAAAGATAAATTAAATTTAATTGACATACATTAGTATTATGATAAATATCCAGCTTGCAGCACGCGAAGTTTGAGAGGGTGTTATTCCGGTTGTAGCAAAGTCGTGCCAGCAAGTTCCAATTCCGTTTGGGCAAATTTAAAAGCATGGATGCGTTTTTAATAGAGGAAATTTCATTACCTTTATACTGAGTATATTTGGATCGTTTGCTTCCATTTGGCGGCAAATGGGAAGTAATTAAATCTAAAAATCATTGAATGACGAATAAACCGACATATGAAGAATTAGAACAAAAAGTAAAGCATCTGGAAAATGTTTTGCAGAGCACACAATTGCCTGATTTTCTAAAAAACAAAGAATTGTTTCACCTTGCATTTGAAAATGCAAATATTGGAATGTGCCTGGTTGATTTAACAGGTAATATATTCAAGGTTAATGCAGAAATGTCGAACATTTTTGGTTTTTCCACACAGGAACTTGAAAAGATGAGTGTAAATGATATCACTCATCCTGATTTTATAAATGTAAGTCCACAATTTATTAAGAATGCATCCGATGGTAATCTTTCACATTCTGTATTTGAAAAAAAATATATTCACAAGAATGGTCACACGGTAACATGCACTGTGTCAAGTTCTTCAGTTGTTGACGAAAATAACAATATTTTATTTTTTATATCTCATGTTCAGGATATAACAGCATGGAAAAAAACTGAACAAGCGCTACGCGAAAGTGAAGCACGGTTTCGCAGCTATTTTGAATTGCCGCTTATCGGAATCGCCATCACATCGCCTGAAAAAGGCTGGATTGAAGCAAACGAAGGAGTTAAAAACATGCTGGGCTATTCGATGGAGGAATTAGCCAACCTCAGTTGGTCGGAATTGACTCATTCGGATGATCTTGAAGCTGATGTTGAACAATTTAACCGGGTTCTGGAGGATAAACAGGACACCTACTTTCTAGAAAAACGATTTATCCGTAAAAACGGAGAGATTATCTGGACAAATTTGTCGATAGGTTGTGTACGGAAACCAGATCGTTCTGTGGATTATATGGTCGCCCTTTTTCAAAACATCTCCAACCGAAAAAAAGCAGAAAAAGCGCTTGAGGAAAGCGAGCAAAGGTTCCGTGCCATTATGGAAAATGTCAACCTTATTAGCGCAAACCTTGACACAAATGGCAACATCACCTTCGCAAACGATTACTTTCTAAAGCTTACTGGCTGGAAACGGGAAGAAGTACTTGGTCGTAATTGGTTCGAACTCTTTATTCCGCCTGAGGTCGAATTACGGCAGGTTCTTTACAGTAAATTGGAAAAAGGTATGTTACCGCTGAGTTATCAAAATGAGATCCTGACACGAAACGGCAAACGCCGGCTTATCGACTGGAGCAATTCTGTTATACGGAACGCTCAGGGGGTGATCGCAGGCATTGCTGGTATTGGCGTGGACATTACTGAGCAAAAATTGACCACAGAGGCTCTAAAGAAAAGCGAAACCTCATTGAAAGAGGCAATTGCCACAAAAGACAAGTTTTTTTCTATCATCTCACATGACCTTAGAAGTCCATTTAACAGCATACTTGGCTTAAGTGAGCATCTTGTGGAATGTATCCGTGAACAAAACAATAATGACCTTGAGCAAATCGCAGTAAAGGTTAATAATTCAGCTAACAATACCTTTCAACTGCTGACAAACCTGCTGGAATGGTCACGCTCACAAACTAACCGGCTCGAGTTTGTTCCTGAACATTTAGAATTTAGAACTATAGTAGAGGAGGTTATAAAACAAGCAAATGATATAGCCGGGCAAAAATCAATTACCATTATAAGCGATCTCCCAAAGCATTTATTTGTATACACTGACAAATCAATGATTAAACTGGTATTGCGAAATCTAGTATCGAATGCAATCAAATACACCCATGCTGGCGGAAAGATCGAAATTACAGTTGAGAAAAGTACGGATGAATTGCTTGTCTCAGTAAGGGATAACGGCATTGGGATTTCAACAGAAAACATAAACAAATTATTCAATGTGGGTGTATCTTTCTCGACCAGGGGAACAAAAAACGAACAGGGAACAGGTCTGGGTTTGATATTATGTAAGGAATTTATTACCAAACAGGGGGGCAAAATATGGGTCGAGAGTGACCTTGGAAAAGGAAGCAGATTTATTTTTTCAATACCCTTGAGTTATTAATTCTTTAAGATCAGTAGCGTTGCTAGGTTACATTATGGCTAATATCGAGAGTAATTCTATAAAACGCCCTACAGTTGCGGGAAAATATGATGTTTTGGATGCAAAACCCGATTCAACCGGACAATGGAGTCGGGTCTTGAAAAATCGGCCGAAGGGTGGTCAAACCTATCATCTCAGTCAAGTAAATGCGATAAGGTCGGTGAAAATTACCACCGATGTTTAGGTGATTTGTATAATTTTAACTCACTTGGTATCCTTGATGGTTTAATTGTATTACTTTAAACCTCACTAATCCAACACTTTATTTCTAATGGAAGGAAGTTAAGGTGCTGCAACTTTTAACAGTAAGGGGAGCATCACCAGACAAGCCGGCAGAAATGCCGGCTTTTTCTTTTATTACCTAGGGATACGGTGGTAGCAACTTTTCTCGGTTCTGATATGGTCTACTTCATAAAAGGCCATACAGGAAAAGGAATTCCACTATCAATATGGATGTTTCGAGATTGCAACTCAATCAAGGGGGTCACTTCAAATTAGCCGAAGGAATAATCAGGTGTAATGGATATTCTAATGCTTGCAAAGGCCTATTTTGATTAATAAAGACGCTATCTTTGCCATTGGGAAACAACCTCTAACCAAAAAAGTATCGAATGAACAATCCAGGGAAATTCTTACCAATTGTTCTTTGTTGTCTTTTACTTTTAATAGTGACAAATACGCTTGGACAGCAATCCATAAAAGGAAATACTCCATCTGATGTGAAACAGGCCGATCCGGTTTCCGTAACCTGGGAGAACTTTGTACGGGCCGAGTCGGATAAAACATTTAAAAACTATGTTGGGTTGGGTGGGTTCGGTAAGTTTTTCCATTTCCGGGCAATTACTCCAATTGATAAACAGGATGTAGCTCGTTTGAACAGAGACACCCGTTATTCCATAGGAGTATTTGATTTAACCAACCCTCTTACAATAACCTTTCCCGATACCAAAGGAAGGTTCATTTCAATGCAAGTCATCAATGAAGATGAATATACCAAATCTGTAAAATACAATCCTGGTGATTATTCGTTGACACGGGAAAGTATCGGAACACGGTATGTATGTCTCATCATTCGTATCCTTGTAAATGGCGAAGATGAAAAAGACAATCAGGTTGTTACAGACCTTCAGAATCGTATTGCGGTCAGTCAATCATCTATCGGGACATTTGAAATACCAGAATGGGATCAAAAGTCACAGGACAGGCTTAGGGATGCAATCAATGTATTGGCATCAACATTACCGGATACAAAATTGTGTTTTGGAGATGTAAATGAAGTTGACCCGATCGCTCATTTGTTGGGGGCTGCATACGGTTGGGGAGGAAATCCGTCAAACGCTGCCATGTACATCAATGTAGTACCCGAAAAAAATGATGGTAAAACACCTTATCAGTTAATTGTAAAAGATGTTCCGGCGGATGGCTTCTGGTCGGTAAGTGTTTACAATAAAGATGGATTTTTTGAAAAAAACCAATACAATGCATATGTTTTAAATAGCGTAACCGGAGAAAAAGAAAAAGATGGCAGCATAATGATTCATTTTGGTGGAGACCCCAAACAATCAAATTATTTACCTATTACCGAAGGGTGGAATTATATTGTACGGTTATACAGGGCCAGGATTGAGGTCATTGATGGCTCGTGGAAATTTCCGGATCCCTTAATCGTTAAATAATCAATCATACTGACTATATTTAAAATGAAAATCATGAGAAAAAGAAGAAAATCAATGAACACAATTAAATTAGTTTTAGTGCTGTCTGTCCTTATGACGGCATTTGTAACGGGATCTTTCGCGCAGAAAACATCCTCTGTGGAATCGAAGGTGCTTGCCGATGGCAAAGACGCCAAGCAGAAGCGTGTCGATAATATGCATCAAGTGAGATTCATTGAGATCTTTCTCGCGAGTCGCGAGGCGAAGACAGGGAATATGGTCGCCGCCTGTTACAATTCTATGTTCACATCCAGGGGAATCCCCGCATCGAAAAACACGGCCCCGCAGGAACAGGTCGAAGGTCTCGACTTCGCCAGGATGAAGAAGGATTATGGCCTCCTTGGCGCGTCGTTGAACGGGCCGAAACTCTGGTTGCCCGATTGGTCAGAAATCGAAATGGGAGTGGAGAGGGACTTTAACGGTATAAAAGCCGCATGGGTAGCCCAACTGAACATGGGCAACAACACCAGTGTGGGAGAAAGCAAGCCATACACGCCCATGACCATCGCGCGAAAGAGCGGACTCGGCTGGAATAAGGGCGCCACAGTGTTGCTTCTTGACGATACCGAAGGCAACACCTGGATCATGAAAGGGTTCGAGTTGGGGCTAAAACCAAATTATACATACGAGGAATTTGTAGCCGCAGGTGCAAGCAATTTCAAGAAACTACCTTCGGGCTGGAAATTCCGAATTAAGACACTGGATAAGGATCTTATCGAGACACCGGAAAACGGTATCGCCACCATCATGCCGGACGAGTTCTTTAATGTTTATGACAAGACCGGGCCGGGTATGTCCAACTACAAGCCTTAACCCCTTATTGGTTGGACATTTTGTCCAAAATGACCGTGGAAAGATCTTTCTAAATAACGGAAAGCCTACAAAACGAACACTTTAACACTGCAGAGTAAAAGTCATCAAGTTGCAACTTTTGATAGTAAGGGGAGCATCACAGGACAAGCCGGCTTTTCTGCCGGCTTGTCCTTTTACTGGCAAGGGGTTTTGTAGTTGCAACTGCCCTCTAATTTCTTTTTGCCAGTAATTCCATTAAACGGTGGTTGATGTAATAAGTGCTTTTACCCATCTTCTGCGGTTTAAGCAAGCCTTCTTTTTCAAGTTGTTTAAGGTAAATCGAGGCAGTTTCACGATGGGCAATTCCATTTTTAACTAAGAGGTCTATTTTTAAATACGGCATATTGAACATGAGTTCAAACAGCTCTTTACGCTTGCCGAACTTTTCGAGCGTCTTATACACAATTGGCTCAGCTTGTTTTTTCAGTTCCAGGATTCCCCGGATCTTTTTAATAGTGAGTTGAGCAGTTTCATTTACAGCAGTAGTCATGAACATGATCCAGTCGTTCCAGTTCCCCTTACTGGTAACTTCATTCAGAAGCCTGTAATAATCCTGCTTATGGTCAATGATATAGGCGCTGAGATACAATACCGGCTGTGGCAGTAATTGCTCCCGGATCAGGTAAAGCAGGTTAAGGATCCGGCCTGTCCTGCCATTGCCGTCGTTGAATGGATGAATACTTTCGAACTGGTAATGGATCAATGAAAGTTTGATGATCGGATCAAGTGAACTTAGCTCTGGAATATTAATAAATTTCTCCAGGAGGGCCATTTTTGTTCGTATTTCCTCCTCACAGCACGGTGGTGTATAAAGGACTTCTCCCGTTACAGAATTTTTAAGAACAGTTCCCGGCAGAGCCCTGATCCCGGCCAGATTCTGTTTTACTTTCTGAACTATACCAACCAGGACATTCGTTGTGATCAGGTTCTGATTTTCCCTCATCATTCGAATACCTGATTGCAAAGCTTCCCGGTACGATAATACTTCCTTAGTCGCAGGATTTGAATTTTCAACATTTAACGCAGCCTGATAAAGTTCATCCTGGGTCGTTACAATATTCTCGATGGCTGAACTGTCACGACTTTCCTGCATAACAACCGTATTGAACAACAGGTTCAGCAGGGCTTCCTCTGTCATAGTTTCACAAAGGCCTTTCAGTTCTGCAAGACTGCGCGATGCCCTAATTACATGGTTTAACAATGATTCCCTGGTCTCACTATCCAATGCTGGTGGCAGAGCAGGAAGATCATTAAAAGGAGTTTTAGGATCGAACGCCATATGCGTGGGTATTTTGAATTATTTCCGACATCAAGGATCGTTTATGTCGATGCAAATGACATGTTACAAACTTGATGTCGTGCAAAGATAATAAATCCGACATAAAAGTCAAGCGAAGGCCTCTGTCCGACACATAATTTCTTTCGTGTCGGATAATTAATCTACGCTCGACATGTAAACATGTCAAACCATTAAAAGGAACCAACTGAGTTGCAACTTTGAGCAGTAAGGGCAGCATCACCAGACAAGCCGGCAGAAATGCCGGCTTTTTCTTTTATTACCTAGGGATACGATGGTAGCAACTTTTCTCGGTTCTGATATGGTCTACTTCATAAAAGGCCATTCAGAAAAAGGAATTCCACTATCAATTTTACCCGTCGGTTTTGTGAATAGCCCGATTATTAATACGCATTCCCGGTTTTCACAATTACCGGCCAGGCAACCTGATCAATTATAGCCTGACGCACCACAATCGCATTCTTGGTAATGTTGAAAACTGTCAAATCCTGTGCAATGGTGACAGGACCGTCATATTGTTCCCTCATTTCCAGATAAGCTGGTCCGACTGTTTCATGATCAACCGCAAGGTGGAACATTACTGACATTCGGGCTCCTGCAGACTTAAAGATTTTCCCAGCCATCTCAGGACTTGTATGTGTTTGGGTTACTACTATCTTTGCGTGTTCCACCGGAACTTTTGCTTTTTTTGCAAAGGTGGCGACGGTTGGGAAGGATTCGTGGATCAGAAGATCCACCCCGCCTTTACAAGCCTGCAGCAGGCTGTCGCAGGGGCGTGTGTCGCCTGAATAAACGACCGACCTGCCGTTGTAGTCGAGACGGAATCCGACGGCTCCGTCTATGATGTGATTCACAGGGAACGAGGAGATCACGACGCCATTGCGTTCATAAATTTTAGCCGGTTTATTATAGGGAAATTCCGTCGCAATAAGTTGTGCCCCCGATTTATTGGGATGGTGTTTTAATGATTCCGAATCCCATGCATGTGCCAAAAACAAGTGCTGAGCATATGCTTTTGTCCCTAATTCTTTTGTTTTACCTGCCGGGCCCCATACTTCAACAGGGACCACCCTGCCGCTCTTGGCAAAACTCCAGACCAGTGCAGGCATGTCTCCAACATGATCAGCATGTAAATGGGTCAGAAATACTTTGCATGCTGAGTTCACAGGTAGTCTTAAACCAGTAAAATTTGCCAATGCACCCGAACCAAGATCAAAGAAAAAGATATCATGCTCTTTATTTCCCACCTCAATAAGTAACGATGCCGATGCCTGGCTCGCTTTTACAAATGGATCCCCGCTGCCAAGTACAGTCACCCTGATTTCATCGGGATCTAATTCTTCGGTACCGGGGACAAAAGTGGCGCGGTATTTCTTGTCAGGTGTACCAACAATCGAAGTGGTTGTCAGTGGTTCTGTGGCCCCTTCAAATGCAAGTTTTGTTGTTTCATTGATTGTTTGAATCGCATTTTGGCCAAGACTATCCGATGATTGTACCTCTGATTTATTTGTTTTTGAATCAGCCCCTGGTCCTGAACAGGAAATCGCAACAATTCCAAAAAACAGTAATGAGCCAAGAGATTCTACGCGCCAATTGAATTTTCTCATAGTTTTTTTTGATTTAGTTATTTTTATTGTCAATGTGACAGTAAAATTAATAAAAATACATTGCCTTCAATACTGTTGAACATTTTACAATGGCAAAATTCAGAAGGGCGGTGCTTTTTCCTTATTTCAAGAGATGGTGGATACAATCGAGGTAAGGTGAAGGGGTGGAAAATGGAGATGAGTTAAGGAATCTGAAAAATCAACATTATCCTGAATATCTGTAATCAAATGTTAGGAATTCTGTAGTGTGAGACCTGATTTGCTTAATGGTCAGGTTGACATCAGGTATTGATTTTGCATTTTTTTCATTATATTTAGAATGGAATAACCGAAGCTGATTTTTATCCACTCGAAGATCTCCTGTTCTTCTGCTTCCTTTTCTCAAAAGCAAGCTGTTTCTAAGAAATTCTAACACTAATTTACATATATGCAATAAGTAATGTTTTCTCTTAAAACCTGGCTTATGAAAATAAAATGCATCTTGTTATTAATGCTGTTTCTGATCAAAGAGTCGGCAGCACAATGGTTCCAACAGAATTCGGGAACAACAAAAAATCTCAGTTCCGTATTTTTCGCAGATGCCAATACTGGTTATATCGTCGGCGACAGCGGTACTATTCTTAAAACCCTTGACGGAGGCTTGAACTGGTTAACACAAAATTCTTTGACTCTTTTTCCTTTGTACTCCGTGTTTTTTGTCTCTCCTGATTCAGGATATGCTGTTGGGCAGAACGGTACAATCATAAAAACCACTGATGGTGGCGCAACCTGGTCTTCACAGGCCTCGGGTACATCATTTTCCTTAACATCTGTTTATTTCCCGGATCATCAAACAGGTTATATTGTCGGAATGGGTTCATGGGAAGGAGGTATTACTCTAAAAACGACGGACTCTGGAACAACCTGGAATATAATCAATTCTGATATCTGGAGTCTGCGGTCCGTTTATTTTACTGATGCAGACATTGGATTTGTAATTGGTGGGCATTTTTACTACCCTGGATCTCACGAGGTGGTGCGAAAAACAATGGATGGAGGAACAACATGGACAAATGACACCCTTTCGTACGGTTCAGGATATTTGACTTCAGTTTATTTCACCGATTCCCTTAATGGCTTTGTGGCTGGTGCATTTGGAATGCCATTAGGAGGAGGTGGTGTATATAGTACCTTTGATGGAGGAAATTACTGGTCCTGGCAATTTATTCCTGTATATACATCTTCCGTTTTTTTCACTTCTGCAGATACTGGTTATATTTCCGGTGAAAGTTCAATAAACGGGTATGGGACAGTCGTTAAAACCGTGAACGGGGGATTTTCATGGAGTGGAAATCTTGTGGAAACGCAGCTGTCCCTAAATTCCGTTTTCTTTACACATGCAGATACGGGTTATGTGGCAGGCAATCATGGCATGATTCTTAAAACAACAAACGGAGGGGGGTATCCAGTCGGGATTAAGGAGCAACCGAAAAACGGCAGTCTCATGACCATCCACCCCAACCCGGTAAGGGACAAATTAACCATTGAAACCAGTATGAAAGGCACTCTCACTATCTTCAATTTTAGCAATCAGCGACTTCTCTCTTACCAGGTCAGAAAATCAACCACTACCATTGATATTTCCAACTTTCCATCGGGGATCTATTTTATTCAGATAATGGGTGAAAGGATGGTAGCCACAGGGAGGTTTGTCAAGCATTAAATGCCCTGTTTGCAACTTTGTGCGTTAAGGGGAGCCTCACTGGACAGACTGGCAGATCAACAATCATTGGCTAAAGCTCGTGAATATTATCGGGGCAAAATTGATCCTGGAGTTTGTTAAACAGATTTCATAAAAATTGGTTATTTTTATTGACGAAAAGGGATAAAGCTAATTTGGAATGACATGAACAGAAAAGCAGTTGCATATTCTTTAAGCCTGCTTCTGTTGCTCTTTTTTCCACTGATCGTTCAGCAACAAAAATTCCTGCTTAATACCAGTGAGATAGATCAGACATTCTCCAAGGTATGGAAAACCAGTGAAGCGTCCAGGAAACAATATTCCTGGAAGGCCAAGACAGAAGTCACAAGAGATGACAAAGTAATGCAGGTGCTCATCGAGGAAGTTTCCCACACATCAAATGGACTGCAGATCCGAAAAGTAATCAGCAATCAGGAAGCTCCGCTTCCCTCGACCATCATTATCCGCCAGATAGCCGAAGATCAGAAGTCTAAAATCGTTGCTTTTATGAGTGACCTCCGGATTTTCCTTGAAAAATATGCTCTTGAAGATGACAGTACGAGACATTCTTTTTTTTCAAAGGCAAGCATCAGTACTCCTGATGCAAGTGGACAATTATTGGTTTCGGGTTCCAATGTTCTCACGAAGGGAGACAAACTGAAATGGTGGATTGATACCCGATCCTATACCATAGCCTATGTGACTATTTTAACAACTTTTAAAGGTATAAGTGCGGAATTTTCAGCCACCTACTACCTGCTGCCAGATTTGAATTATATGTCTAAGGCGAAGATCCTGGTTCCTTCAAAAAACATGGTCATTAAGCTGCAATTTTACGATTTCATAAAGCGATGATGATTTTTAGCTTCTCTGAATAATACGGGCTAGTCTCCGGGTAAAGAGGTGTAATCAGGTATAAATGTTCTCAAAAATTTGTAATGTGTGCTTTGGGTATTTTTTATAGTGTGTCATTTCTTGTTGAACTCCATTAAGGGTGTGTGGAGTCTTGCTATTTCATTATATTTGCTTATTCCTTGAGGATTCTACCTTGAAAACACTGCCTTAAACCAGAGAACCAGCGACTAAAAACAACTATGAGAAACCAGATGCCGGAGAACCACCAACCACCGATCACAAGCCACCTAAAAAACCTGCTATATGAAGAAGTTTGTACTCTTGTTATTTGTATTGCTGGCATGGGCCCATAGCTCACAGGCGCAATACACCCTGCCGTTTACCGAAACCTTCGAATCGACTTCTTCCCTGCCTGCAGGTTGGGTCTCCTGGCAATCGGCCGGGAGCGGAGATTTCTGGGCTGCGGATTTCGGGATGACTACCGGCTGCGCCTTCAGCTGGTATAACGGCACAATCTGGCTGATTTCCAAAGCAATAACTGTTCCGGCCGGGGGATCGGTCGACATCAGTTTCTATCAGAAGGATGCGTTTCCAACGTATTATGTGAGACACGGACTATATTACTCAACTACCGGGGCTCAGAATCTGGCGGCATGGACCGCCATCAACGCCGACCTTGGAGCCGGTGACTGGAACTGGGCGGTCTCTCCTACCTATACGCTGACGGGCTATTCAGGAACAACAGTATATGTTGCCTGGGAATATGAAGGATCTTTTGCGGATGGCTGGTACGTCGACAATGTACATATGGAAGTCACGAACTTATGTCCTGCGCCTACCGCTGTGAACGCAACAGGGATCACGAACAGTTCGGCTACTCTTGGCTGGACAGCTCCCTCTTCGCCCCCCTCCAACGGCTATGAGATTTATTACAGCACTTCATCCACGCCCCCGACTCCATCCACCGTCCCCACGGCTACGGTGGGCGCGGGAATCACCTCGTATAACATGGTTTCTCTCAGTGCATACACGGTTTACTATGCCTGGGTACGTTCGAACTGCGGCGGAACCAGCAGTTCCTGGACGAATGTTTATTCTTTTACGACGCTCTGCAATGCAGTGAGCGTGCTTCCGTTCAACGAAGGCTTCGAGTCGGGTTATGCCGATCAGATTCCCGTGAGCGGTTGCTGGACCCAGGATGGAGGAGTCTACGAAACTTACTGGCTGGCCAACAGCTCCCAGACTACGTTCAACCGCACACCACGTACCGGAAGCTGGGATGCAACCCTGGGGATGTACGGCAATGCCTGGTTGTTCAGGAAATTTACCTTAACCGCCGGAATGTATTACACCGTTTCCTGCTGGGCAAAGCAGGATGGCTCAACCCCTTCGGCTGCTACTGTTGAACTGAAATACGGTAGTGTGAATACACCTGCCGGTATGACCGGCGCTATCCAGTCCGCCACCGGACTTACCACCAGCTACACACAAATCTCCGGATCCTTCTCCCCCGCAACCAGCGGGGACTATTACATCGGCATCCACGGGGTGACCACCGGCCCCCCACCCCCGTATTACATCACCCTCGATGACATTCAAGTC